>OGZI01000732.1_pt1 | contig 38835 bp, 34 predicted proteins | sample 1576711 | NCBI WGS metagenome assembly OGZI01 (sample SAMEA3541482, study PRJEB24748) | human gut metagenome | biome: human gut; feature: human-associated habitat; material: faeces | place: China | collected 2012
AACAAATTTAAATTAAATTTTTTTATTTTTGATTTGACATTTAATAGTTAGTCTTTATTTTAACTTTCGATATAGGCTTTTTTTATTTTTTCAGCAGTGTCATACATATTGCTGTTAATATCAATTTTTATGCTAAAATCACTAGATATTTTGTAAAGTAATTCTCTTTTTTGATATAATTCTTGGATTTTTTCAAACATATTATCAACATTTAGAAGAGGACGAGTTTTACTATTTTTTACTCTTTCATAGATACACTCTATTGTACAATCAAGATAAACAATAAATGAAGTTTCTTTAAGATTTTTAATATTTTCATTATCTATGATAACTCCACCACCAGTGGCTATAACAATATTATTATTGAGAGATTCCTCTAAAACAATTTCCCTTTCTAATTTTCTAAAATATTGTTCACCTTTTTCAGAAAAAATTTCTGGAATAGTTTTTTTTTCTCTAGCTGCAATAAGTTTATCTATATCAATAAATTTCATATCCATATATTTAGCAAGCATTCTTCCTATGGTACTTTTCCCACTTCCCATAAATCCTATCAGTGCAATATTATCTTTCATTTTTCCTCCTCAAAGATATTATAACATGTAAACTAAGCAAATAAAAGAAAGAAATTTTATATTTTTTAAAAATTATGTTGATTTTATTTTAAACTTAAAGTATAATTTTATTGAACTAAACATTTTAATTATATATTTTTAGTTCAAAAAAAGAATGAAAAAAATGGTATTTAGGAGGAAGTATGGAGAAAGAAAAAAGTGTAAAAAAAGGATTTGTTAACAAATTTCTAGATTTTATTGAAGTAGGAGGAAATAAACTTCCACATCCAGTAACTCTATTTTTCTTATTTTGTGTGGCTATTATTTTAATTTCTGGAATAGCAGCAAAAATGGGAGCATCAGTTACTTATGAAGCTTTAAATAAAGCAACTGGAAATTTTGAAGAAACAACAGTTAAAGTAAAATCTCTAATGACAGGTGATGGAATTAGATATATATTTAACTCTATGATTAAAAACTTTACTGGTTTTGCACCATTAGGAACAGTTTTAATAGGGGTTATAGGTATTGGAGTATGTGAAGGTAGTGGACTTATGTCAGCTCTTATTAAAAAAATAGTAACTTCTACACCTAAAAGAGCTATCACAGCTGTTGTTGTTTTTGCTGGAGTTATGTCAAATATTGCTTCAGATGCAGGTTATGTTGTATTAGTTCCATTAGGAGCAGTAATATTTTTATCATTTGGAAGACATCCGCTTGCAGGACTTGCAGCAGCATTTGCAGGAGTATCTGGTGGATTTTCAGCTAATCTTTTATTAGGAACAACAGATCCATTACTAGGAGGAATTACTACAGAGGCAGCAAGATTATTAGATCATAACTATTTTGTAGATGCTACAGCTAACTACTATTTTATGTTTGTTTCAACATTTTTAATTACAGCATTTGGAACATTTATAACTGAAAAAATTATTGAACCAAGATTAGGAAAATATGAAGGTGAAAATGAAATAGATATGACTACTATTTCCGAAGAAGAGAAAAAAGGATTAAAAGCAGCTTTTCTTGTAATGATAATATTTGTTGCTATAATGGCTTTTTGTACTATTCCATCAAATGCAGTATTTAGAGAAAATGGGACACTTAAAGCTTGGACATCAAATGGACTTATTACTTCGATGATGTTATTTTTCTTATTACCTGGTATTGTTTATGGATATGTAGCAGGAACTATAAAAAGTGATAAAGATGTAGCTAAATTAATGGCTAAGGCGTTAGCTGGTATGGGTGGATATATGGCTATTGTATTTACAGCATCTCAGTTTATAGCATATTTTGGATATACAAATTTAGGAACAGTAATTGCTGTAAGTGGAGCATCTGCTCTTAAGTCTATTGGATTTACAGGACTGCCATTAATAGTAGCATTTGTATTTTTAACAGGATTTATTAATCTGTTTATGGGTTCAGCTTCAGCAAAATGGGCAATTATGGCTCCAGTATTTGTACCTATGCTTATGCAATTAGGATATACTCCAGAATTTACTCAATTAGCATATAGAATAGGAGATTCATCTACAAATATAATTTCTCCACTTATGTCTTATTTTGCTATGGCAGTAGCATTTATGCAAAAGTATAAAAAAGATGGTGGAATGGGAACTCTTATTTCTTTGATGTTACCATATTCAATTTGTTTTTTAATTGGATGGACAATGCTTATGATAGTTTGGTTCTTAATAGGTTTACCAATAGGACCAGGAATTTCTATCCACCTATAATATAAACTAATTTAAAAGGAGAAGTTAAGTTACTTCTCCTTTTTATTTAATTACAAAGTTAATGCTAAAGCTCCTAATAATCCAGCGTTATCTCCTAACTTTGGATATACTATATAATTATCTATATTTTCAAGAATTTCTTTTGTCTGAACATATCCTTTTAGTAACTCTATTACATTTGCTCTAATTTTTGGGAAAAGTTGAGATTGTTTCATTACTCCACCACCTAAAATTATTTTTTCTGGAGATAAAGTAAGAATGAAATTAACTAATCCTTGAGCTATATAGTAAGCTTCTATATCCCATGCAACATGGTCTAATGGTAACTCATGTCCTTTTACTCCCCATCTAGCTTCAATAGCTGGACCTGCAGCCATTCCCTCTAAACAATCTTTATGGAAAGGACATTTTCCTTCGTATTTATCTTCAGAATGTCTTTTGACTAAGATATGCCCCATCTCAGGGTGTAACATTCCATGAACTAGTTTTCCAGAAACTAAAGCTCCACCACCTATTCCTGTTCCTATAGTCATATATAAGCAGTTATCTAATCCTTTAGCTGCTCCCCATGTAGCTTCTCCTAAAGCAGCTCCATTAACATCTGTATCAAAGAACATAGGTATATCAAAATATTTTTTTAAATATCCTACTACATCACAGTCTGTCCAAGCTAATTTTGGAGTCTTAGTTATGTACCCAAAAGTTTTAGATTTAGGATTTACATCAATTGGTCCAAAAGAACCTATTCCAAGTCTTTCTATATTTTTATCTTTGAAAAATTCTACTACTTTTGCTAAAGTAATTTCAGGTGTTTCAGTAGGAAAACTTATCCTTTCAAGTATTTCTCCCTTTTCATTACCAACACCACAAACAAATTTTGTCCCACCAGCTTCAATTGCACCTATTATCATCTCTTTCTCCTTTATTTTAATATAATAATATCTACTATCATACAATTTTTAATTTGAAATTTCAATTTTTTTTATCTCATAGCCTTTAAATTTTTTTAGTTTATATTCTCCCTTAAGATTTACTTTATTTTCTAAAATTTTACAATAACATCTGCTTGTAAAAACTTCTTCTCCGTAATTAATAAAAATCTCAATAGAACTATTATCTAAAAATATATTTAAGCTTTCTAGTTTTTCTAATTTTACACTTCTCTCATCTCTTCCCAAGCCACATTTTTTAAGATTTAAAGTTAAAATTCCATCATTGTATATAAGTTTTATACTTTCTCTTAAAATAATTTCAATTTTTTTACAACTTTCAAATTCAAAGATTAACTCTACATTTTCATAATTAGCTATCTCTTTTTGTTCAACTCTTAATTTTTTAAACTCCTCTAAAGGAATTTGAATTATTTTTCCATTTTTTACTTTTAATTCTCTAGGAAGAGTTAAAGCATGTTGCCAACCATTTTTTACTGTTTCCTCATTAGTATATTCTGCATCAGGTATTCCCATCCAACCTATTAATATTTTTCTTCCTTTTTCATCAGTGAAAGTTTGAGGAGCATATATATCAAAACCTCTATCTAATTCTATAAATTTTCCTAAAGCATACTCTCTTTCCTTAAAATTTATATCTACAGGAAAATATCCACATTGGTAGATGTTAGCATAGTCTATTCCAATTTGTTCTACTCCTTGAGGACAACAGATTAAAAACATCTTTCCAGAGATCTCTATTAAATTAGGGCACTCCCACATATATCCAAACTTTTCTTGTGAATCTATTCTCATATGGTAAGACCAGTTCTCTAAATCTTTTGAACTATATATTAAGACACAACCTCTATCTTCTAAATCTCTTGCTCCTAATACCATATAAAAAACTCCATCTCTCTCTATTATTTGAGGGTCTCTTACATGGCAACTCATATTAGGGTAGTCACTATTTTTTAAGATTGTTCTTTTCTCATCGTAGGTAAATCCATCTTTAGATCTCATCATTATGGTATTTTGCTCTCTTCCAGCAGAGATATAATCATATTTTTTATCAGTGTATTTTACATTACCTGTATAATAAAAATAGATTTCATCATCTTTTATAAAAGCTGAACCACTATATACCCCATCTCTATCATCTTTTATATCTGAAAAAAGAAATGGTTCATACTCTTTGTAAGTTACCCAATCTTCTGTTGTATAATGTCCCCATAGCTTCATACCCCAAGTAGCATCAAAAGGTGTATATTGATAATAAATATGATTTGTTCCTTTAAACTGGCAAAGTCCATTTGGATCATTTAGCCAACCACTAGGTGGAATTAGATGAAAGTTAAGTAAATATCTATCTCTACTCATCATCTCTTGTAGTTTTTTCTGTTCATCTAAACGATTTATATACTCTTTTTTATCCATTCTTACCTCAAATTAATTTTTCTTAACTAAAATTTTTGTTACTCCCATAGCTACTCCCATACCTATAACTATCATAGCTAAATAACCAAATAGATTGTTTCCTAAATAAGCAGGAATAGCTGGTATAAATGTTACTCCCATAACAGAAGGTGCTACATTAAATAGCATAGCAAACATTTCTGCAACTGCTCCACCTATCATACCTGATATAAATACCTTTGAATTTGTTAAAGTTACTCCAAATAGTAATGGTTCTGTTATTCCAAAGAAACAAGGAACTATTGAATAGATTTTAAACCTTCTACTGAAACCTTGTCATTATCTTTGGCAACAATTCTAAGCCTAGTAGCACAATGTTCCATTACAGCTATATTTTCTTTTCCACCAATATTTTTTACAACTTCTTGTGCAATCTTATTAAAGTCCATACTTTCCTCCTCTTAATTTTTTTAAATTTATGAGTTCTTACTCCAAACTTTAAGGGAACGTTCCCTTATATTTAAGATAGTATATTTTTTTAAATTTGTCAATAATATTTTTCAAAATATTTCGTTAACAACTTTTATAGAACTTTTTTCACTATTTTAATACATAAATATTTTTTATTAGGGTTTTTGGAAAATTTACTGTATAATAGAAAATATAATATATTTATGTGAGGTTACAAATTTTTATGAGTAAAAAATTAACAATTTTAGATATAGCAAAACTTTCTGGTGTGGGAAAGAGTACTGTTTCGAGATTTTTTAATAATGGATATGTGAGTAATGAAGTTAGAGAAAAAATTCAAAGTGTCATTGATGAACAAGGATATGCCCCTAATCTTTTTGCTAGAGGGATTAAAACTAAAAATAATAAGTTTATAGGGGTTATTGTACCTTGTTTTGATTCAGCTACTACATCAACTATTTTAATGAATTTAGATACAAAATTAAGAGAAGAAGGATATATTCCACTTATTATAAATACTAATCACAATATTGAATTAGAAAAGGCAAATCTTGATAATCTTTGGCGTTTAAATGTTGAAGGAATAATTGTTTTAGCGACTCAAATTACTCCTGAACATAAAGTTTTTGTAAAAAGTAAGAAAGTTCCCATACTTTTTGTAGGTCAACACTGTAAAAAAGGGTACTCTATAATTAATGATGAAAATAAGGCAGGAAAAAAGATAGGAGAGAGAGTTTTAAAAGCAAGACCTAATAGTATTCTTTACATAGGAGTAGATGAAACTGATACAATGGTTGGAATAAATAGAAGAGATGCAGTATTTAAAGTTTTAAAAAAATCTTCTAATTTAGTTATTGAAGAGATTAAGAGTGATTTTTCTTTTGAAAAAACTGAGGAGTTAATATACGAGTATTTAAAAATAAAAAAACCGGAATGTATAATTTCTGCTACTGATAATATGGCATTCGGAGCTATGAAAGCGATCTATAGACATGGATATAAAATTCCAGAAGATATATCTATTTTAGGTTTTGGTGGATATAAAATTTCAGATGTAGTTACTCCTAGATTGACAACAATAAAATATAACAATGAAATGACAGGAAAATTAGCTGCTGAAACTATAATAAAATTAATTAGAAATGAAGAAGTTCCTAAAATTCAAAAAATAGATTATGAGTTTTTAGATAGGGAGAGTGTAAAATAAATAAGTGGCTAGGAGTTCCTAACCACTTTTTTAATTGATTATTTTTTTAATAAAACTCTCATAATAAGGTCTCCAACCTTAACATCTTTTCCTTTTGCTACTACTTCTATTTTTTCAACAGCATCCATATTATTAATGATAACAGGAGTTTTTACAGATGGGGCTTTTTCTTTTATAAAAGCTAAATCGTACTCTACTAACTTATCTCCAACTTTTACTGTGTCAGAAGTAGCAACTCTATTAAATCCTTCACCTTTTAAAGTAACAGTATCTATTCCAAAGTGAACTATCATTTCTAATCCATTTGGAGTTTCAAAGCTTACAGCATGGTTAGTTTCAAATATATCTATATCTCCAGCAACTGGTGCACAGATAACCCCTTCTGCAGGATCAATAGCACATCCATCTCCTACCATTTTTTGTGCAAAAGCATCATCAGGAACCTCTGATAAATCGATTACTTTACCATTTAATGGAGAGTAAATCTCAAACCATTCCTCATTGTTTTTTTTCTTAAAAAAATCAAATAATCCCATACGAATCCTCCCTACATTGAAATCAATATTGCAAATATATTATTTCATATTTTTTATAATAAATCAATTAATTTTTTCTTTTTCTTGAAAAAAATATTTTTAAAAATTTTGTATGAAAATAGTTGACAAAAAACTTTTTATGTTCTATAATCAAAATATAAAATAATTAGCACTCAATATGATATAGTGCTAACAATTCGGAGGAGGTCGTTTTTTATGAATCAAAACAAATTTACTGAAAACTCATTACTTGCTTTACAAGAGGCTCAAACTCTTACTTTAAAAGCAAAACAACAATCTATAAAACCTGAGTTTCTAGCTTTGGCTCTCCTTAAAAATAATGAAGGGCTTATTCCTAGAATTATTGAAAAATTAGATTTAAATTTAAACTATATTATCGGACAGTTGGAAAATGAAATTTCAAAATTTTCAAGAATAGAGGGAAATAATTTAGGGGATGTAACTTTAGACCAAGGAACTCATAGAGTACTTATAGAAGCTGAAAGTATAATGGAGAAAATGGGAGATTCTTACATAAGTGTAGAACATCTTTTCTGGGCACTCATCAGACATCTACCTATATTAAAAAGATTAGGGCTTGATGAAAAGAAATATGAAGAGGCTGTAAAAGAGATAAGAGGAAATCAAAAGGTAGATTCTCAAAATCCAGAAGCTAATTATGAAGTGTTAGAAAAATATGCAAAAAATCTAGTTGAACTTGCAAGACAGGGTAAAATTGACCCTATCATAGGTAGAGATAGCGAGATAAGAAGAACTATTCAAATTATTTCGAGAAGAACTAAAAATAATCCTATATTAATAGGGGAACCTGGAGTAGGTAAAACTGCTATTGCTGAAGGACTTGCTCAGAGAATTTTAAATGGGGATGTACCTGAATCACTAAAAGGAAAAACTATTTATTCTCTAGATATGGGTGCTTTAATTGCTGGTGCAAAATTTAGAGGAGAATTTGAAGAGAGACTAAAAGGTGTACTTAAAGAGGTAGAAAATTCAAATGGAAATATTATTCTATTTATAGATGAAATCCATACTATAGTAGGAGCAGGAAAAACTGATGGAGCTATGGATGCTGGTAATATTTTAAAACCTATGCTTGCTAGAGGAGAGGTAAGAGTAATAGGAGCAACTACTATTGATGAATATAGAAAATATATTGAGAAAGACCCAGCTCTTGAAAGAAGATTCCAAATTGTCTTAGTAAATGAACCAACTGTAGAAGATACTGTATCAATACTAAGAGGACTTAAAGAAAAATTTGAAATGTATCACGGAGTTAGAATATCAGATGGAGCTATTGTAGCTGCTGCTACTTTAAGTAATAGATACATAGCAGATAGACAGTTACCAGATAAAGCTATTGACTTAATAGATGAGGCTGCTGCAATGATTAGAACAGAGATAGATTCTATGCCAGCAGAGTTAGATGAATTAACAAGAAAGAGTATGCAACTTGAAATCGAAAGAGAAGCTTTGAAAAAAGAAACAGATACAGCATCTAAAGAGAGATTAGAAAATCTTGAAAAAGAATTAGCTGAAGTAAATTCTAAAAAATCTTTATTGAAATCTCAATGGGAATTAGAGAAAAAAGATATTACTAAAGTAAAAGAAATAAAAGAAGAGATTGAAAAAGTAAAACTTGAAATGGAACAAGCTGAAAGAAATTATGATTTAACTAAACTTTCAGAATTGAAATATGGAAAACTTGGAACTTTAGAAAAACAATTGAAAGAGCAACAAGATAGATTAGATGCTGCTTATGGAAGTAGTGGACTTCTAAAACAAGAGGTAACTTCTGATGAGATAGCTGATATAGTATCAAAATGGACAGGAATACCTGTATCAAAATTAGCAGAAACAGAAAAAGAGAAAATTTTAAATCTTGAAAATTCTTTAAAAGAGAGGGTAAAAGGTCAAGACGAAGCAGTTAAAGCTGTTGCAGATACTATGATTAGGTCAAGAGCGGGACTTAAAGATACTAATAGACCTATGGGATCATTTATATTCTTAGGACCTACAGGAGTAGGTAAAACTTATCTAGCAAAATCTCTAGCTTATAACTTATTTGATAGTGAAGACTCTGTAATTAGAATAGATATGAGTGAGTATATGGATAAATTTTCAACTACTAGATTAATTGGTGCACCTCCAGGATATGTTGGATATGAAGAAGGAGGACAACTTACAGAAGCTGTGAGAACAAAACCTTACTCTGTAATATTATTTGATGAAATTGAAAAAGCTCATCCAGATGTATTTAATATTCTTTTACAAGTCCTTGATGATGGAAGACTTACAGATGGACAAGGTAGAGTTGTAGACTTTAAAAATACTTTGATTATAATGACATCAAATATAGGAAGTAGCCTAATTCTTGATGATATAAACTTAAGTGAAGCTACAAAAGAAAGAGTACTAGATCAATTAAAAGCAAACTTTAGACCAGAATTTTTAAATAGAGTAGATGAGATTATTACATTTAAAGCTCTTGATTTAGCTTCTATCAAAGATATAGTAAGACTTGCTTTAAAATCAGTAGAAGAAAAATTAAAAGATAGATATATCCAACTTGATTTTTCTGAAGATGTTATAAAATATCTAGCTGAAAATGCTTATGAGCCACAATATGGTGCAAGACCACTTAGAAGATATATTCAAAAAGAGTTAGAAACATCTCTTGCTAAACTTATACTTTCAAATGAAATTAAAGAGAGAGATAAAGTTGATGTGGTTCTTGAGAATGATGAAATTAAATTTAAGGTAAAAAATAAAAATTAAAAATTCAAATAAAAGATAAAATAAAGAGAAGAGTTAATATAATTTTTAACTTTTCTCTTTTTTTTATATATGAAAGAAATTAAAATTTATTTTTTATTCTGAGAGAATTTTTATTTAACTAAGGAGTTGTAAAATTTTACCAAATAATGTATAATGTTAAGATAGAAAAAATTAGGAAAGGGAAAAAATGGAAGTAGATATAATTAAAGAGTACTTAAAAAAACTTTCACCTTCAAGAAAGTTGATATTAGGTTTTTTGTTAGCAATAATAATAGGAACATTTTTATTAATGATGCCATTTTCATTAAATGAAGGAAAGGAGTTAAGTTTTCTATCTTCGTTATTTACTATTGTTTCAGCAATATGTGTAACAGGGCTTACTGTAGTAGATACAGCAACTGTATTTTCTCCAATAGGAACTACTATTATAATATTTTTTATACAATTAGGTGGTTTAGGGGTAATGACATTTTCTTCTATTCTATTTTTAGCTACTGGGAAAAAAATGACTTTTTATGAAAGAGAGCTACTAAAAGAGGAGAGGAATGCTGATAATAGTGGGGAGATAGGAGAGTTTATAAAAAAATTACTTTTTGTTGTCTTTACTATAGAAAGTATAGGTGCAATTATTTTAACAACTCAATTTATGGATAAAATGAGTTTGGGAAAAGCTATATATTTTGGAATTTTCCATTCTATTTCAGCATTTTGTAATGCTGGATTTGCGCTATTTTCTAATAATTTAGAAGGTTTTTCTTCAAATGTTGTGGTAAATTTAACAGTGGGTTATTTAATAACTTTAGGAGGAATAGGATTTGCTGTAATAACTTCATTTATAGTTGTTATAAGAAATGGTATTGATAGATTCAATCTTACTTCAAAAATGGCAATCCTTATTTCTATAATACTTACTTTGGGAGGAATGATACTATTTTTAATATTAGAATATTCTAATCCAAATACAATTGGAGATTTAAATTTCTTTGAAAAAATATTAGCTTCTTATTTCCAAAGTGTAACTTTACGTACAGCAGGATTTAATACTGTTCCATTGGGAAGTTTAAGAGATGCAACAATATTCATTAGTTGTATATTGATGTTTATAGGAGCTTCTCCTGGGTCTACAGGTGGGGGAATAAAAACTACTACTTTTGGAGTAATAATGTTCTATGTTATAGGGATAGCAAAGAAAAAAGGAAATATAGAAGTTTTTAACAGAAGAATAGATTGGGAAATTTTAAATAGAGCTTTAGCAATATTAGTAATTGCTATTACATATGTAGCTTTTATTATTACTTGCATTTTGGTAATAGAAGATTTTACTATGGAGCAAGTAGTATTTGAAGTTATTTCAGCTTTTGGAACAGTGGGTCTTACATTAGGAATTACTCCACAACTAAGTGTTCTTTCAAAACTTCTTATAATAATAACTATGTTTATAGGAAGATTAGGGCCTCTTACTTTTGCATTAGCAATAGGAGAAACTAAGAAAAAAGCTATTTCAAAATATCCAAAAGAGAATATATTAGTAGGTTAATTTTAAGGAGATAAAAGATTATGAAACAATATTTAGTAATTGGTTTAGGAAGGTTTGGAACGAGTGTAGCACAGACGTTATATGAATCAAATGAAGAGGTTTTAGCTATAGATAGTGATGAAGAAATTGTACAAGATTGTATAAATGAAAATATAGTAGATAATGCCATAATGATGGATGCTACAGATGTAAAAAGCTTAAAAGAGTTAGGGATAAATAACTATGATATAGCTTTTGTATGTGTAGGTGATATAGAACCAAGTATTATGATAACTCTTAATTTAAAGGAGTTAGGGGTAAAGAAAATTATAGCTAAAGCAGTTACAAAAAGTCATGGAAAAGTTTTAGCTAAAATAGGTGCAAATAAAGTAATATATCCTGAAGAGTATATGGGAAGAAGAGTTGCTCAATTAGCTATGGAGCCAAATTTAGTAGAGCACTTAAGATTTTCAGCAGATTTCTTATTGTTAGAAGTAAAAGCTCCATCTATATTTTGGGGAAAAAGCATAATTGAATTAGATATTAGAAAAAAATATAATTCAAATGTAGTAGGAATAAAAAAAGAAGACCAAAGTTTCAATCCAAATCCACTGGCAACTACTGTAATAGAAAAAGGAGATGTTCTTTTAGTAATTACAGATAGTAAAACAGCAGATTTTTTTGAGAATTTAAAGTAGTTTTAGGAGGAGAAAATGCATAATTTTGATGTTATTGTAGTTGGAGCTGGACATGCAGGGTGTGAAGCAGCACTTAGTTCAGCTAGAATGGGAGCTAAAACAGCTATTTTTACAATTACATTAGATAATATAGGTGTGATGTCATGTAACCCATCAATTGGCGGACCAGCTAAATCTCACTTAGTAAAAGAGATAGATGCTTTAGGTGGAGAGATGGGAAGAAATATAGATAAAACTTTTGTTCAAATAAGAGTTTTAAATACTAAAAAAGGACCAGCAGTTAGAGCTTTAAGAGCTCAAGCAGATAAAGTAAAATATGCTAAAGAGATGAAAAAAACTCTTGAAAATTGCCCTAATCTTAGTACAATTCAAGGAATGGTAACTGATTTAGTAATAGAAGATGGAAAAGTTATAGGAGTAAAAATAAGAGAAGGTGTTGAGTATAGAGCTAAAATGGTAATTTTAGCAACAGGTACTTTCATGAGAGGATTAATCCATATAGGACAAAATCACTTTAGCGGTGGAAGAATGGGAGAGTTATCTTCTGATGATTTACCTTTATCTCTTGAAAAAGCTGGAATTAAATTGGGAAGATTTAAAACTGGGACACCATCAAGAATAGATGCCAGAACTATAGATTTTTCAAAGGTAGAGGAACAACCAGGAGATGAAGAGCTATTAAAGTTTTCAAGTAGAACAAGTGATGAAGAGATAAAAAATAGAGAACAAATCTCTTGTTATATAGCTCATACTAATGAAAAAGTTCATGAGATAATAAAAAGCAATAAACATAGATCTCCATTATTTAATGGAACAATTCAAGGAACAGGACCAAGATATTGTCCATCAATAGAAGATAAGGTATTTAGATATGAAGATAAAAATCAACACCATCTTTTCTTAGAGAGAGAAGGTAGTGAAACAAATGAGATATATTTAGGAGGATTATCTTCATCGTTACCAACAGATGTACAAGAGGGAATGTTAAAAAATATCTCTGGACTAGAAGATGCTCATATAATGAGATATGCTTATGCTATAGAATATGACTATATTCCACCTCAAGAGATAAAATATTCCTTAGAGAGTAGAACAGTAGAAAACCTTTTCTTAGCTGGACAGATAAATGGAACATCAGGTTATGAAGAGGCAGGAGCTCAAGGACTTATGGCTGGAATCAATGCAGTAAGAAAATTACAAGGAAAAGAGCCAGTAATTCTAGATAGAGCTGATTCATATATAGGAACTTTAATAGATGATTTAGTAACTAAAGGAACAAATGAACCTTATAGAATGTTTACAGCTAGAAGTGAGTATAGACTATTACTTAGAGAGGATAATGCTGACTTAAGACTTTCTAAGATAGGATATGAAATAGGACTATTACCAGAAGAAGAGTATAGAAGAGTACAAAAGAAAGAAAAAGATGTAGAAGAGATAAAAGCTAAGTTAATGGAAAATTATGTAGGACCAAGTAATCCTAGAGTAAATGAAGTATTAGAAAAAAGAGGAGAGACACCTTTAAAAGATGGAGTTACATATTTTGAATTACTTAGAAGACCAAGTGTAACTTTCCAAGATATAAAATATATATCTGAACTTAGTGATATGAAAATAGAGGATTATTGTAGAGATACTGAGTACCAAGTAGAAGTTCAAGTTAAATACTCTGGATATATAGAAAGATCTATGAAAATGATAGAGAAGCATAAGAGCTTAGAAAATAAAAAAATACCAGCTGATTTAGATTATGATACATTAGAAAATATACCTAAAGAAGCTAAAGATAAATTAAAAGCTGCTAGACCACTTAATATAGGACAAGCTTCAAGAATATCAGGAGTATCTCCAGCAGATATACAGGTATTACTAATCTATTTGAAAGCAAGGGGGAATTAAGATGAGAGAGTTCTTAATTTCAGGACTAAAAGAGATAGGTGTAGAATATACAGAGAAAAAAGTTGATAATTTATTAAAATATCTTTCACTGTTATTAGAGTATAATTCTCATACAAATCTAACAGCTATGAGAGATGAAAAATTAATAATAGAGAAACATTTTTTAGATTCATTACTTTTACAAAATCTAATAAAATGGGATATGAAAAGTGCTATAGATGTAGGAACAGGAGCAGGATTTCCTGGAATGGTATTAGCTATATTTAATGAAAATATAAGATTTACACTTATGGATTCAATTGGTAAGAAGACTAAATTTTTACAAATGGTAAAAGATGAGCTAGGACTTGAAAATGTAGAGATAGTAACTTCTAGAGCTGAAGATTTTATATCTGATGAGAAAAGAGAGAGTTATGATTTAGGACTTTGTAGAGGAGTTTCAAAGCTTAGTACAATACTAGAATATATAATTCCATTTCTTAAAGAGGAAGGAATATTTCTTTCTCAAAAAATGGAGGGAACTGGAGAAGAAGCTGAAGCTGAAAATGCTCTTACTATTTTAAAATCTGAAATTGTAGAGATTTTTAATTTTAACTTACCTTTCTCAAAAGATTCTAGAGTAGTAATAGAAATTAGAAAAAAAGAAAAAACAGATAAAAAATATCCTAGAAGGGCAGGAATACCTTTAAAAAGACCTTTATAGGAGAAAGGAAGAGAGGAAAATGACAGATTTTTTTAAGAAACATAGAAAAAAAACGATATTTGTTACTTTCCTCTTTTTATTGTTTTTTGGTGGATGGTGGACAGTAAAGTATAATTTACCAAAAACAGTAGAAGTGGTAGTAAGATTATTTTTAGGACCTACTTTTAAAAGTAGTGATATTATTTTTGAAAAAAATAAAGTTATAGTAAAGGATTTTGTATTAGCTGATGGGGACGAAGTCATAATAGATACTCCACAAGTAGATATTTTATATTCAGAAGAATCATTAAAAAAATTAAGAATAGAAGAGATAATAATAAATGGTGGAATAGCTAATATAACTAGAAGAAAAAATGGAGATATCAATATTGTAGCAGCTTTTACTGGTAGTAGTGAAGAGGAAACAGAAACAACTCAAGAAAAAAAATCAGAAAAGGAAAAACCTTATGAGCCTGGAATTTCTATTCCAATTGATAGAATTACAGGAAAAAATGTAACTACTGTTTTCAGAGATTTAGGATATAGGTTGCCAATAGAGCAGACTGCTTTTGATACAAATGGGTATTTGACATTTAGTAAAACAGAGGGAATAGCTTTACATTTTGTAGGAAATAATAAAGAGGAAATATATGATTTTGCTTTTTCTACTGCAAAAGAACCATATTCGATGACTATAAAACTTTCTAATATCAATGTAAAAACAGAGTTAGCACAATATGGATATGATGGAAAAGAGGTTTCATATGAAGGTGGACTTCTCAATATGGATTTGACTATTGCTTCTAGTGGAATGTCAGGTTGGATAGCTTTTGATGGAGTCGATGTAAAATATATTGATTTAGATGATACTATAAAAGAAGCAAAGGGAAGAGTAGAGTTTAAACCAGAAGGGATATTTTTAAATGCTAAGGCTTTAGTGTTTGATAAACCAGAAGAATTTTTTCTTTCATTTAAAGATGGAGAGTTAAATATAGATTTTGATTTAGCAAATATAAAGAAAAAAAATCTAGAAAAATTATCATATCTAAAAGGGGTAGATTTACCTTTTGAAGAATTAAATGTAGATAGAGTAAAGTTTAATCTCAATATGAAAGAAGAATTAAAGGTAAATATAGATACTTTTATAAAAAGGGTTGAGATTGAAAATTTAAACTTAATTGATACAAAGGTAAATTTTTTATATGATAAAGATGGAATACATCTACCTAAAATCTATACTGTTTTAAATCAGCTAAATGAAAAAAAAGAGATAGCTCTTTCTGAAGAGATAAATGGAGCATTAAATTTTTGGGAAGGCAAAGGAGATTTATCTTTAAATATAAAAAATATTAATAATAAAAATTACATTCCAAATTTTGACGGGAAATTAGAGTTTCAAATTTTAGAAAAAGAGATAAAATTAAAATTAAACTCTAATATAATAAATTTGATGGGACAATACTTAAGTGAAGAGAAAAAATTTCAATTAGATAAAGAAAAAGAGTACTTTTTAGAATATGACTTAAATAGTAAAAAACTTACAACTGGAGAAGGAGAGATAAAATTTTCTTTATTTAATAACAACTTTTTATTAGATTATTCAGTCTATAATAATGGGATAAATTTAAAGAGTTTTTCTTTGCTAGAAAATAATAAAAAAGAATTGGATATAACTGGAAACATATATTTAGATACTTTTGTTTATGACTTGAAGATAAAAGGTGAAGACCTACATTTTAAAGAGTTATTAGGAGAAAAAAATGCAGAGTTAACTGGGAATTTTTCTGGAAATATTATAGGAGAAAAGGATAAGTTTAATGGAGAGCTAAATATAGAGAGTATTTCTGGAAAATATTTTGGTGTTCTTAAAGATTTAAGTGGAAAGTTGATTTTTTCAAAAGAAAAAAATCTCTTTTTGGAGTTTAATGGTGAAATAGGAAAAGTTTCTTATGATGATTACGAACTAAATGGATTGAATTTAGTAGCTAGATTAAAAGATAATATTTTTGAAATAAAAAACTTTAATAACCAGTTATTAGATATTTCAGGAAATATAAATTTAAATAATGAAACTATAAACTTAAATACCAAAATTCAAGATTTATCTTTAAAGAAATTTAAAATTGAAAAACCAGAGATAAGAATAAATGATGTCATTGGAAAAATTGAAGGAAAGTTAAGTAATCCCAAGGGAAAATTATTTTTAAATGACATAGAGATAATTTTAGAGAATAATGAAAAAATAGGTGTTAATGGTGAATTAGGATATTCAAATAACAACTTATTTATAAAGCAATTAAAAGTAAATAATAATATTATAAAGGGAAATTATTCTTTAAAAGATAATAGTTATAATGCTACTATAAATCTAATAGAGGAAAATATTGGTAGATATTATGGAAATAGTAGTTTAAAATATAGAGTGATAGGAACAGCAAAGATACGAGGAAAAGAAAAAAATATTTCAGCATCTTTAAAATCTACTGTTGATAAAGTTTATATTTCAGGAAATAAGCTACCCAATATATATATAGAAAGTGAATATACTGCTGAAAACTTAACAGATGGAATAGTTAAAATTAAGGAAGTAACATTAAGCAATCAAAAATTAGAAAACCTAGTTACAATAGTAGGAGATTATGATATAGTTAATTCAAACTTAGATAGTAGAATAAAAAAGCAGATTTTACCATTGGATAAATTACAAGAGTATATTCCAATTGAAAATTTAGAGGGAGAGCTATTATTAGAAGGAAGATTTGGTGGAAAGATTGATGAATTGAGTTACCAGTTAAATATCCTAAGTAATAAGTTAGGAGTAAAGGGAATATTTTTTAATAATTTAAAAGTTTTATTAGATGGAGATTTAGAAAAGTTAAATTTAAATGAATTTTCTTTTAAATATTTAGATAATCTCTTTTATTCTAAAGGATATTATGATATATTAAATAATAAGTACTTGTATGATGCAGAAGCTAATGATATAAATTTAGACTTTTTAAATATTTTCTTAGAAGGATATGGAATTAGAAACGTTCAAGGTTTTTCAACTTTTAAAATAAGAGTAAGAGAGAATGAAAATAGAGGATTTTTGAGAATAAGAAATTTTAATTTAGAAAATAAAGATTTGTTCTTGAAATTAGAAGAGTTTAACAGTACAATAAAATTAGAAGGAAATAATTTATTTATTGATAATTTTCAAGGAAAATTAAATGAAGGAAATATAAAATTAACTGGAGAGTTTAATATTCCTACTTTGAAAGAAGTTTCAGAAAATCCATACTATAAAGAGGAGTTAAAATATAAATTTAATTTAAAATTAGATAAGATAAAATATAAGTATGGAAATATGTTTGGAGTAAATTTTAATACTGATATAAGTGTAGTTGGTAATAAAATTTTTGGAGACATTGAGATAATTGATGGAGTAGTAAATGAGATACCAAATACATCAAAAAGTTTATTTCAAAAAATTAAAGAGTTTTTATTTAAATCCTCATCAGAAACAGTGGTTCAAAGTGAAGATTTAGGTTCAGATTTTAAAATTGAAACTGTTTTTGAAAACTCTTTAGAAATAAATTTAGGTGTAAAAATTAAAAATGGAATAAAACTGGATATTCAAACATTAAATTCTTTTGTAGGAGATATTAAAGGAAATGTTTTAGGAAATGGAGTTTTAAGTGGAAAGAGTGGAAAATATAGTTTCTTAGGAAATATAGAAGTAATTGGTGGAAGTTTGAATGTAAATGATAATACTTTTTACCTAGATAGAGCATTAGTGATGTTTAATGACCAAAAGACTTATCTTCCTAAAGTAAATCCAAACCTTTTAATAGATGCTAAGGTAGATGTTCAAGATGAGCAATTAGGTTTAAGTTTAAATGGCAATTTAGATAATTTGAGATTTAATATAAGTTCAAAAAATGGAAGTAGTAGTGGAAACTTAAACTCTCTTTTAACAGATACAAATAGTTTAGAGGGTGAAAATGGAGCTACAACTACTCTTATAACTAATGTAATTGGAGGACAGTTAACTCAGGTATTAAAACCTGTTTCTAACCTTATAAAAAATACTTTAAATATTTCAAAATTTAGAATTAGTTCAAATCTTCTAAGCGAACAAAACAAAGGAGAAAATACTAATGAAGAAGCCCAGAGTAGGTTAAGATTAGGAGCTGTTTTGGAGGCAGAAGATAATATATATAAAGATAAAATATGGTGGGTGGCAAAAGGGACACTGTTGGAGGATGATAATACAGAGAGCGAGAAAAGAAGTAATGATAGTGGGGCATTAAAAGAGTATGATTTTTCCCTAGAGTATAGATTTGATACAACAAAATCTATAGGGATAGGTGTAGGAAAGCTCCCAGAGGACAGAAAAAAATCATCAGATAAAGATTCTAAAGAGGGATTAAATTATCATATAGACTTTAAATTTGAAAAGAAATATGATAGCCTAATAGACATCTTTATAAATAAATAGTGGAGGTAAAGATGAGAAAGCAAATAGCAGTTTTACTAGTTTTTCTATTGAGTATTATCTCATTTGCTGATGTTACAGGGTATGATATCAAAAAAATAGAGATAATTAACAATAGAGAGATTCCTTATGAAGTAATACTTGATAGTATGAAGTCTAAAGAGGGGCAAAAATATGCAACAGAAAATATGATAGTTGATTATAAAGCTATCAAAGATTTAGAATATGTGGCAGAGGTATCAATATATCCTACTGTATATGACAATGGAATAAAATTAACAGTGGATATTACAGAGAAAAAAGATACAAAAGCTTTATTAGAAGAAAAAGGGATAATACCTTTATCTGAAAGAGAAAAGGTAGATACAACTCTTGTTATCACTGATATAGAGATAATGGGAAATACTCACGTAACTACTAAAGAGATAAAAGATATGATACCTATTCAAACAGGTGGATATTTTTCAAGAAATAGAGTTATAGAGGGACATAAAAACCTTATAGAGAGTGGATACTTCAGAGATGTAATTCCTGATGTTGTAAAAACAGGAAAAGGTGTAAAAGTAATATATAGTGTCTTAGAAAATCCAATTATCAATGGAATAAATATAATAGGAAATACTGTATATACAACAGATGAATTGATGCAAGTTATCCAAACTGAACCTGGAAAAATATTTAACATCAATACTATCAGAGGAGATAGAGATAGAATAATTCAAAAATATCAAGATGGTGGATATGTTCTTGCAGAAGTTACAGATATTGGTCTTAATGGAAATCTTGAATTAGAAATATATCTAAGTGAAGGAGTAGTTAGAAATATAGAGTTCAAGAAAATGGTTACAAAACAAAAAGGTGCAAGAAGAAAAGCTACTGATGATGTTTTAAAAACAAAAGATTATGTTATAGCTAGAGAGGTAGAATTTAAAGAAAATGAAATTTTCAACTCAAAGGCTTATGATGAAACTGTACAAAACTTAATGAGACTTGGACATTTTAAAAATGTAAAATATGAAGTAAGAGATATACCTGGAGACCCAGATGGAAAAAATATAGTTCTATTACTTGATGAAGAGAGAACAGCTATATTACAAGGAGCTATTTCTTATGGTTCTGAGATTGGATTATTAGGAACTATCTCTATAAAGGATACTAACTGGAAAGGAAAAGGACAAGAGTTAGGATTTACATTTGAAAAATCAGATGAGGATTATACAAGTTTCTCTATTAATTTCTATGACCCATGGATAAAAGATACAGATAGAATTTCTTGGGGATGGAGTATTTATAAAAACTCATATGAAGATGACGATAGTGCAATCTTTAATGAGATAGATACAATAGGGGCTAAATTTAATGTAGGTAAAGGAATTACAAAAAATATTAGACTTAGCTTAGGTACAAAATTAGAGTATGTAGAGGAGACTTCAGATCATTCTAAATTTGAAAATGGATATTGGAAAAATCCTTCTGGAGTAAAAGCTGAAGGACTAGATGATAAATACTATATTTGGAGTTTATTCCCATCTATTACTTATGATACAAGAAATCATTTCTGGAATCCAACTGCTGGAGAGTATGCAAGACTTCAATTAGAAGGTGGATATGCAAGTGGATATGAAGGAGATATGTTTGGAAATATAACTCTTGAATTGAGAAAATATCATGCAGGATTCTTTAAGAAAAATACATTTGCTTACAGAGTTGTAGGTGGAATAATGACTGACTCTACTAAAGAAGGACAAAGATTCTGGGTAGGTGGAGGAAGTACACTTAGAGGATATGATGGAGGATTTTATAAGGGAACTAAAAAATTAGTTGGTACTATTGAAAATAGAACTCAATTAAATGATATTTTAGGATTTGTAGTGTTCTTTGATGCTGGAAGAGCTTGGGATTATAGAGGAAGAGACTTATCATATCAACACGATGATAGTTTTGCAAATGATATAGCTATGGCAGCAGGAGTTGGACTTAGAATCAATACACCTATTGGTCCATTAAGATTTGACTTTGGATGGCCAATAAGAAATGATGATACAAGTGGAATGGAGTTCTATTTCAATATGGGACAATCATTCTAATAAATATAGATAAATACTTACGGAGGTAACATAATGAAAAAAGTAGCAATAACATTAATGGCATTAACTCTATCAGTATCAGCTTTAGCTGAGAAAATAGGTTTTGTAAATTCACAAGAGGCTTTTGCAAAATACTCACAAACAAAAGTAATTCAAGAGAATTTAAACAAAGAGAAAAATAGATTAGAAAATGAGATAAAACAAAAAGAAGTAGCTCTTCAAAAAGCTCAATTAGAATTACAATCTAAAGGAGATAAAATAACTGATAAAGAGAAGCAAGAATTTCAAAAACAAGTAGAAGCTTTTCAAAAGTTTGTAAGAGATTCTCAAACTAAACTAAGTAAAGAAGAATATACAAGAATGCAGGAAATAGAAAAGACAATGTCAACAGCTATTCAATCAGTAGCTAAAGCAGGAAAGTATGACTATGTACTAGAAGCAGGAGCAGTAAAATTTGGTGGTACTGATATTACAGCTGATGTTTTAAAAGCTATGGAGAAAGCTAAAAAATAATTAAAATCAAGGAGGATATTATGAAGTACAGTATTAAAGACTTAGTAAACCTCCTTGGGTGTGAAATAAAGGGAGATTTAAGTCTAGAATATGTTTCTGGACTTGCTCCCTTTTTTCAAGCTCAAGAGGAAAATGTTACATTTGCTTCAGATGAAAAATTTTTAAAAAAATTAAATGAAACAAAGGCTAAAGTTATTTTAGTGCCAGATATTCCATTACCAAATATTGGAAAAATGTATCTAGTGGTAAAAGAAAATCCAAGAACTCTTATGCCAAAACTTTTAAATTTCTTTAAAAGAGAGACAAAACCTTTTGAAAAAATGATAGAAGATTCTAGTAAAATAGGAAAAAATGTAAGATTAGCTCCTAATGTATATATTGGACATGATACTATTATAGGAGATAATGTAGTAATCTATCCAAATGTAACAATAGGAGAAGGGGTAACAATAGGAGAAGGAACTATTATCTATTCTAATGTTACTGTAAGAGAGTTTTGTAAAATAGGAAAAAATTGTGTAATTCAACCTGGAGCAGTAATTGGTTCAGATGGTTTTGGTTTTGTAAAAGTAAATGGTAATAACACTAAGATAGACCAAATAGGAAGTGTTATCATAGAAGATAATGTAGAAATAGGAGCTAATACAACAGTAGACAGGGGAGCAATAGGGGATACAATTATTAAAAAATATACTAAGATAGATAACTTAGTACAGATTGCTCATAATGATATAATAGGAGAAAATTGTTTGATAATTTCTCAAGTAGGGATAGCAGGAAGTGTAGAAGTAGGAAATAATACTACATTAGCTGGACAAGTAGGAGTAGCTGGGCATTTAAAAATAGGAAACAATGTAGTAATAGCTGCAAAATCTGGAGTAGCAGGAAATGTAGCAGATAATCAAATTCTTTCTGGATATCCACTTATGGATCATAGAGAAGATTTAAAAGTAAAAATCTCTATGAAAAAAGTACCAGAATTAATTAAAAAAGTAAGAGAATTAGAGAAAAAATTACAGGAAAAATAAAAAGGTATTTGAAATTTTGCTAGAAAGTGGTAAAATATAAAAATCAAATAAGAATATAAGATGAGGTAGGAATGAAAAAAAGAGTTTATTTTGACAAATATGGAGAAATGAAGTTTATATCCCATCTGGACTTATTAAGATTTTTTGAAAGACTTTTCAACAAGGCAGAAATTCCTGTAAAGTATAGTGAAGGTTTTCATCCTAGACCAAAGATGTCCTTTGGAAGTCCTATATCCTTAGGAACTGAGGCATATAATGAGATTATGGACTTTGAAACTGATGCAGAGATTTCTAATGAAGAGGTAGTAAAAAGACTTAATGAGAGTCCTGTGTTGGGATTTAAAGTACATAAAGTTGAAGAGGTACCTAGAAAATCCTCGATAATGGAAGAATTTACAAATATGCTCTATACAGTTGAAGGAAGCCAAGAGGATATGGATAAGCTTGAAAAGTTGTTTAATCGTAATGAGATTTTAGAAGTAAGAGAAAAAAAGGGAAAAACTGTTACTAGAAATCTAAAAGAAAGATTAAAAACTTTTTCGAGAGAGGGAAATAAAATATCTATGGAGATAATAAATACTTCTCCAAATTCATACCTTGAAATGGTAGGTATTGAGCAACAAAATGTTCAAATAAAAAGATTAGGTTATAAAATAAATAATTAAAATATGTTTTGAGAGGAGAAATTAGTATGTTAGAATTAAAATTCATACGTGAAAACAGAGAAAAAGTTGAAGAGATGCTAAAAAATAGAAATAGCAACTTAACTCTTGATGAGTTTTTTCAACTAGATGATGAAAGAAGAGAGATTTTAGGAGAGGTAGAAGCTTTAAAACAAAAAAGAAACTCTGAATCAGCAGAAATTGCGAGATTAAAAAAAGAGAAACAAGATGCTACTGCTCTTATTGAAGAGATGGGAAAAGTTTCAGCTCAAATAAAAGAACTAGATACAAAATTAGCTGAAGTAGAAGAAAAGTTAACTTATATTCAAATGACTATTCCTAATATGTATCAAGAGGGAACTCCAGTAGGAGAAGATGAGAATTCAAACGTAGAAATTAGAAGATGGGGAACTCCTAGAGAGTTTACATTTGAACCAAAAGCTCACTGGGATATTGGAGAAGATTTAGGAATACTAGATTTTGAAAGAGGAGCAAAACTTGGAGGTTCAAGATTTGTATTATATAGAGGATTAGGAGCTAGAGTAGAGAGAGCATTAATTAACTTTATGCTAGATTTACATACTTTAGAGCATGGATATACTGAGCATATCACTCCATTTATGGTAAAAAGAGAAATTTGTGAAGGAACAGGACAACTTCCTAAATTTGAAGATGATATGTATAGAACAACTGATGATATGTTTTTAATCTCAACTTCTGAAATAACTATGACAAATATTCATAGAAAAGAGATTTTAGATGAGAAAGAATTACCTAAATATTATACTGCTTATTCACCATGTTTTAGAAGAGAAGCAGGTTCTTATGGTAAAGATGTAAAGGGAATTATAAGACTTCACCAATTCAATAAAGTAGAGATGGTAAAAATAACTAATCAAGAATCATCTTATGATGAATTAGAAAAAATGGTAAACAATGCTGAAGAAGTATTACAAAGATTAGAGTTACCATATAGAGTAATTCAATTATGTACTGGAGACTTAGGATTTGGAGCAGCTAAAACTTATGATATAGAAGTATGGTTACCATCACAAAAGAAATATAGAGAAATTTCTTCATGTTCTAACTGTGAAGGATTCCAAGCAAGAAGAATGGGACTTAAATATAGACCAAATGGAAGCTCTAAGAGTGAATATTGCCATACATTAAATGGTTCTGGATTAGCAGTAGGAAGAACATTAGTTGCTATTATGGAAAACTATCAACAAGAAGATGGATCATTCTTAATACCAAAAGCTTTAGTACCATATATGGGAGGAATAGAAGTTGTTAAGAAGTAGTCTATTTATACTACTATTACTTAATATCTTCTTAAATAATTTACTTTATATAGGAGTAACTACAATTATTTTATTCCTATTGAACTTGAAATATAATAAAAATTTAAGAGAAAATATTGGAAGAGTAAAATTTTTATTCTTCCTCTATTTTATAACTTGTTTTTTACAAATATTTTATACTCAAGAGGGAGAAGTTTTATTTAAGATTTCAAAGTTTTATGTTACAAAAGAGGGAATGTATAACTTTTTTCTTAATTTTATGAGGGTTTTCAATCTTCTATTACTTTCGTGGTTAGTAGTTGCTCAAAAGTTAATTAATACAAAATTTAATAAATATCAAAAAATAATAGAAACTGTGATAGAACTAGTTCCTCAAGCTATTTTGTTAATCAGAAAAAGAATGAGAATAAAATGGTTTTTTAGATATATTTTAAAACAAATAAGAGTAAAAAACTAACCTAAATTAAAATGTTAACATTCTTTTAATTGATTTTATTTTAAATATCTGATAGAATTAAAATATATGATTTTTTAGGAGGGAAAAAATGGGATACAATTATAAAGATTTAGGTCTTTCAAACACAAAAGAGATGTTTGCAAAAGCAAATGCAAATGGATATGCTGTACCAGCTTTCAACTTTAACAATATGGAAATGGCTTTAGCAATAGTTGAAGCTTGTGCTGAAATGGGATCACCAGTTATATTACAATGTTCTAAAGGAGCTTTATCATATATGGGACCAGAAGTAACTCCATTACTAGCTAAAGCAGCTGTAGATAGAGCAAGAAGTATGGGGTCTGATATTCCAGTAGCTTTACACCTTGACCACGGACCAGATTTAGCAACTGTAAAGACTTGTATAGAAGCAGGATTCTCTTCTGTAATGATAGATGGTTCTCACTATGATTTTGCTAAAAATATAGAAGTTTCTAAAGAGGTTGTAGAATTTGCTCATGCAAAAGATGTTACTGTAGAAGCTGAATTAGGAGTTTTAGCTGGAATAGAAGATGATGTAAAAGCTGAATCTCATACATATACAAATCCAGATGAAGTTGAAGAGTTTGTAACAAAAACAGGAGTAGACTCATTAGCAATAGCTATCGGAACTTCTCACGGAGCTCATAAATTTAAACCAGGAGAAGATCCTAAATTAAGACTAGATATATTAGAGGAAATCGAAAGAAGAATACCAGGATTCCCTATCGTATTACACGGTTCATCTGCTGTACCTCAACAATATACTACAATGATAAAAGAATTTGGAGGAGAAGTTAAAGACGCTATTGGAATTCCAGATTCTGAGTTAAGAAAAGCAGCTAAATCAGCAGTAGCTAAAATAAACGTAGATACTGATGGAAGATTAGCTTTCACAGCAGCTATCAGAAGAGTACTAGGAACTACTCCAAAAGAGTTTGACCCTAGAAAATATTTAGGAGCAGCTAAAGAGGAAATGAAAGCTTACTACAAAACAAAAATAGTTGATGTTTTTGGTTCTGAAGGAGCTTATAAAAAAGGAACTAAATAGTTTTTTAAGAGCAGAGTAATCTGCTCTTTTTTTTTATTAAAATAATACCAGATAGAGAATTATAAAAAAAGAGGAAAATAGTTCAGTATAGTTACTGTTATTTTCCTCTTATAATTTTATCTATAAAGTAATAGTTATAGATTAGTTCATTTTTTCTACTAAAGTTTTTCCAGCTTTAAATTTAACTGTTTTCTTAGCTGGGATTACAATTTCTTCTCCAGTTTTTGGATTTCTTCCTACTCTTTCAGCTTTTTCTACTACTTCAAATTTTCCCCATCCGATAATGTTTAATTCATCTCCAGCTTTTAAAGTTTCTTCAATAGTATTTAAGATTACCTCAAATTTTCTTTCAGCTTCAGCTTTAGATGAGAATACTCCCTTTTCAAATAGTACTTTTGTAAAATCTTTTTTTGTCATTTTATGAATCCTCCTAAAATCTATATAAAACACATAAGTTTCTATTTTATATCATATATTTTAAATAATTTCAATAGTTTTTATAAAATTTTGCTAAATTTTTTTTTTTAGTGTAAAATAGTAAAAAAAGAGGAGGTAGATATACGTGAAAAAATATTCAAAAGTGTTAATATTACTAGTGTTATTGTTAAGTTCATGTACTTCCATCAATTATAGTATTGATAATAAAAAATTTTCATCTAAAGGGCAGAACGAAAGAATAAAATATATTATAATTCATTATACTGCTACCACAGATGAAGTTAGTGTAAGAGCTCTTACAAAAGGGAATGTAAGCTCACATTATCTAATTACTTCTAAAGATGAGGAACCGATATATAATTTAGTTTCATTGGATAAAAGAGCATGGCATGCTGGATTAAGTGAATTTGGAGATAGAAGAAATTTAAATGATACTTCTATTGGAATAGAGATAGTCAATTTAGGAATAAAAAGCTATGATGAGACTGAAAAAAAATATGGATTTTTTATTCCAGAAGATAAATATATAGAGTTTGAAGAGGGACAAATAAAAAAATTAGCTTTTTTATTAAAAGAATTGATAAAAAAATATAATATAAAACCAAAAGATATTTTAGGACATTCAGATATAGCACCCACTAGAAAGATTGATCCAGGAGCAAAATTTCCATGGGAAAGATTATATAAAGAGTATGGGATAGGAGCTTGGTATGATGAAAAGGATAAAATATTTTTTATGAATGAAAAGCTTTACTTAGTAACTCCCATTTCAGAAATAAAAAAAGATCTTAGAAAATATGGATATAAGATAAATAATACAGATGAATGGGATGAAGAAAGCAGAAGAGTTGTATATAGTTTTCAAGCTCATTTTAATTCTAAAAATTTATCTGGTATGATGGATTTAGAAACTTTTGCTATTCTAAAGGCTCTAAATAGGAAGTATAGATAAAAAATAACTTGTATAAATTTATAATTAATGTTATAATACTACTAGAGAAGAAAACAATTTGATAAATAAAACACTAACTTTTTTTCACGTTTCAAATGTTAATAATCACGTTTCAAAAATTTTAGGGTTTGTTTTTTCTATTTTGGTTTCATCTAAAATTTTTGGAGGTGCATTTTAATGCTAAAAGGAACAGTAAAATGGTTTAACAAAGACAAAGGATTTGGATTTATTTCTGGAGAAGATGGAAATGATTATTTCGTACACTACTCTAATATAAATGCAAAAGGATTCAGAAGCTTAGAAGAAGGACAAGCAGTATCTTTTGAGGTAACTGAAGGAGCAAAAGGTCCAGTAGCTTCTAATGTAACAGTAGCTTAGTTATTGGAAAACATTTGGGGTACTGTAATGTACCCCATTTTTATGTAATTTTTTGGAGGAGAAAATGAAAAAAAATAGTAAAATAAAACTCCAGTGGTTTGTCAATACGATAGTAAAATTATTTTTGTTCCCATTATTTATAGTAGGAATTTTATTAAGAGTTTATGATAGCATTTTCAAAAAAAATCAAAAAATGAAAAAAAGAGTGTCATATAATTTATGGTATTAAAATATGCATGGGTGGCGGAATGGTAGACGCGTAAGGTTGAGGTCCTTATAGGTGTTTTCCTGTGAGAGTTCAAGTCTCTTCCCATGCACCAGTTGATAATTCGAGAGGATATAGTTATCCTCTTTATTTTTTTAGTTATAGGAGTGAGAAAAATAAAAAATATAAAATCACAAGCGTATTACAATAAAATAGTTATATTTAAGAATAAAATAAAAATAGAATTACCTACAATACTTATCTCTCTTTTTCTATTTTTAACATTATGGATTTTCTTTGGTAAATATAATGTAATATTACCTCCATTTTTAACACTTTTTTTAAGATAAAACATGCTCAAGATTTTAGAGCAAATGAATTAATTAAAAATTATTTACTATTTTTATTTATAGCTTTAATGTCTTTTTTAGCAGGACAAACATTAATTTTATGTATAGTGTTAAATTTATTTATTCCTTTTTTCATAGTTTATTTTTTAACAAATAAATTTACACCTAAATCATATTTTGTATATGGAATGGCTTTTGTTTTTATGCAGTTAATGCCTATTTCAATTAAAGATTTACCATTAAGAATAGGAGCTCTGCTATATAGTTTTGGAGTAATAACTATAGGGTTGCATTTATATTCTAAATATGTAAGAAGGAAAAAAGTCTATGAAAAATTAAAAGAAAAATTTTTGCTTCTTCCGTTGCAATTAAAAAAAGTTATTTTAGGAAAATATATTTCTCAAGAAAGAGTAGAGATAAGAAAAACTATTCCAGCGATGAATCAGCTTATATATTCAACTAGAAATCTTAAATATCTCGCTACTGAATATGGAAAAGTTTTATATTGGTTTATGATGATATTTCAAAGATTTGATTACTTTATATCTAGTTATGATAAAAATATAGAAATTTCAAAAGAGGAAGAAAAGTATTTAGTAAAATTAGCAGAACTTTTAGAATTTATAGGAGAAAAATTAAGTATTGAAGGAAATAAGGAATCAATATTAAAAATAGAAAAATTTCAAATGGAAGAAAAAAATATATCTTTAAATTTAAAAGAGGGGATAGGAGAGATTTTAAATCTCTTAAAATTAGCACTTTCGCAAATGAAAACAAAAGGTTACCATAAACATGAAAAAAATGGAAAATACCTAAAAAGGAAGAAAAAATAAAAAATCTCCATAAAATTCTTCAACTGGATATATTTCAGGTAAGATTTGTTCTTAGACTTTCAGTTGTACTTTGTATAACTTTTACATTTACCTATGTTAGTAAACTAGAACATGCTTATTGGTTGCCAATGAGTTCTTTTCTTATGCTTATGCCATATGCTGAAGAAAGTAAGATGAAGATAACTAATAGGGTTTTAGGAACAATTTTTGGTATAGTTATCTGTTGGTTATTAATTAGCTTAAATCAAACTTATTTATATAAATTTTTTATAATTGTAGTTATGACTATCCTTATGTATACAGCACCAATTACTTCTTGGACAATGACCATGTATACAACTTGTTATGGAATGATTTTAGCTACTATGACTTTGAGACTGGGAAGTGCTACTATATTAAGATTTTCTTATGTAGGAATGGCAGTAGTTATAACCTGGTTAGCCAATCACTATATATTTCCAAATACAGCAAAAAGAGAGTTTAAAAATAGTATTAAATTGCTATTTGAAATTGATAGAAAAATGTTATCTGAAGTAAAAAAAGTTATACTAGTCAAGGAGATATAAATAGATTTAGACATCTATTTATGGAGATGAATATGCTTGTGAGTGATATGAAGGGATATATTGGAAGAAATCTACCAGAGCGAGAAAGAAATTTTTTTACTCAAATGTTGGATATCAATCAAACTTTAGTAGTAGAGATGGAGCAATTAAACTATTATTTCTATTATGGAGAAAATAATAATAAAATAAGAGAAGGAAATATTTTTATAGAGATATTTGAAAATTTAGAAGATGCATTAAAGAGAATATATTTAAGCTATACTACAGATGAGTTAGTAAGTTTTATGAATACGGAAAATAAAAATGAAATTTTTGGAAAGTTGAAGGAAGAGCTGTATTTTAACAATATAGTATTGAATTGTATGGAAACTGTAAATGAGTTAGAAAAGCTGCATAAGCAATCAACAATAGATGTACATAAATCTTTCATATAAAGAATATAAAAAAATAGAGCATTATTTTTAAAAATGTGATAAAATAAGAGATAATAATAGGGAAAGATATCTGAAATAGGAAAAGGAGATACAATGAAGCTGACAAAAAAAGAAAAAATTATCATAATATGTTCGTTAACAGTAATTTGTTTTAGTTTGTACACTTTTAATAAGAGAGATATTTTAATTGAGAGATTAGCTAACAATCAACTTCTATCAAAATCTTATCAAGAGAGTAGAGGAAAAAGATTTGAGAAAGAGATAGAGAGAAAGTTAAATAGCCATACCCTAAAAAATGAGATAAAAAATCTGTCAGTTGAAAAATTGGAGATTATGAATACAACTTTAAATAATGATAATCTTTTACAAGTTTTAAATGCAAAAAGTAAGGAGAAATACAGTTCTGAAAAATATTTTTCTGGAGATATAAGTTATAATGAGGCAATTTCTCTATATAATGCAAGTAAAGGTTTCAAAGAATTAGCCTTACTTTCTGGAAAAATTAGAGAACATTTGATAAAAAGCTTTCCAAATTTAGATTATAATAAAGTTGTAGAAGATGAAGGAAAAGTTCCAGAATTGATATTAACTAAAGAAAAATTATTAAAGCTTACTTCTAATAAAGAGTTAAAAGAGATAATAAAAACTCTTAATAAAGAGCAACTAGATAAGCTTAATACTATTATAAGTGGAGATAATGGCATAGTAGAATTTTTTAATCTTAATCCAGAATTTATTTCAAATATTACAGAAAATTGCAATAAACTACTTACTTCTGGATTACCACTTGGAACATTAGAGAGATTAGTTGCATTTAGTAAGAAAATAGATGAAATTTCAAATCTTACCCCAAGTTTTAAAAATTTTATAACTGATAATATGAAAAGTATAGATTTCAGAAAAATATATCTATACGGAGATTTTTATCTTGCTGATAAAAATAGTAATATAGAGTTAGAGAAAGAGTATAGAAAAAAAATATATACATTTGATGAGCCTTTTATTAAACTAAATCCATATGGCAGAACCCCTCTTACAGCTTTAGTAAAAGTAGATAATAGCTTAGCTGATAAAAAAGTAAGTATTTTAGTAAGAGGAGCTTTTGGAAGTGAAGATTATTCATATAGTACTAGAATAAATTCTTTAGGAGAGCTACCAATAGTTGGACTTTTTCCTAAATGTGAAAATAGAGTAAAAATATCTTTAGAAGATGGAAGAATAAAAGAGCTTTCAATAAATACAGGAGCTTTAGATGATATACTTCCTGCAATAGTAATTGAAAAGAAGATTGCTAATAGAATGGAAGATGGAATGAATTTAGTTTCATTTAATACAAAAGAAAAAGCAATGCCATTTGTATTTGATATAAATGGGAATATTAGATATGTATTAGATATTTCATCTACTATAAATAAAGCATATGTAGGAAAAGAAGATAATAGTTGGATAGTAGCTAATGACAAAGCTGTATTTACTTTTGATATATTGGGAAAAGTTTTGAGTACAAGAGAGCCTAAATATTATGCTGAGAATGAAAATTGGAAAAATGGTGTACTATTTAGAGAGATACAATATCTTCCTAAGATGAATAATCAACTAGCAGTATATGGTTTTAGTGATAAGTTAACATATCCTAGTGGTGTTTTTTCAGAATTAGGAATAGATAGTAAACAGGAGCTATTTAAAGCGAGACTTTATTTTGATAGAAATAGCTTTGAAGAGAATAATATCTTATCTGGTAGAAGAATAGAACTTTTTTAGGAGTAGGAGAGTAAAATGGAACAGGAAAAGGGAACAGTTTTAAATACAGTATATATTATATTATTGGGGCTGGTATTTTATTTAGGAAAATATATTTTTGTATCTGATGAAAATCTATTTTCTCTTTACTCTATTATAGGGTTTTTTATAATGATGTTAGGAGCTTATGTAACAGATAACATGAAGTTCCAAAGATATAAATACAAAATAAGAAGCTATATTTTTGTTGTTATAATAGATATAATCTGTTTTATGACTTGGTTTTTTTATAGTTGGGATTTATCTTTAATTATTTTTATGCTAATCTTTATAGCTACTCAAGTGTTACTAACTGTGCTTATAAGTATAGCAGTTTTTAAATTGAGATATGTAACTATATATGGTAGTGGAGAGATGAAAAACAGAGTTTTACAAAGTATAGAGCATTTTCCAGATTACAAATATATAGATTTTTCAGGAAAAGAGGAAGATTTTTCAAAATTTGTCAAAGCAAATAACATATCTTTAATAATTTTATGTAAAGAAAAGTTAGAAAGTAATGAGATAAGAGATATCTTAGCTATGAAATTAAGTGGAATTGAAGTAAAAAGTTACTTTGATTATATGATAGAGAACGAAGGGAAAATAGAAGTAGAGTTTATATCAGAAGAGTGGTTATTACAAGCTTATGGATTTAAAATTTTACGTAGTCAAATTCAAAATAATATTAAGAGATTATTTGATATTATAATGGCTATTATAATTGGAATAATGACTCTACCTATTATGCTTGTTGCAGCTATAATAGTAAGATTAGAGAGTCCAGGACCTATAATATATAGTCAAGATAGAGTTGGGGAAAATGGAAAAGAGTTTAAGGTTCACAAATTTAGAAGTATGAGAAATGACGCTGAAAAAGATGGAGCAAAGTGGGCACAGGTAAATGACCCTAGAGTTACTAAATTTGGAAACTTTATGAGAAAGACAAGAATAGATGAATTACCACAACTTGTAAATGTTTTAAAGGGACAAATGAGCTTCATAGGACCTAGACCAGAGAGAATGGTATTTATAAAAGAGTTAGAGAAAGAGATACCATATTATAATTTAAGACATATGGTAAAACCAGGACTTACAGGTTGGGCTCAAGTTATGTATCCATATGGAGCTAGTGTAGAAGATGCTAGAAGAAAGTTAGAGTATGATCTATATTATATAAAACATCATAGCTTGTATTTAGATATGATGATAATGTTTATGACTTTTAAAACAGTTGTATTTGGAAAAGGTAGATAATTATGTTGACAATTTTTACTCCTGTATATAATAGAATAGATACATTAGAAAGATTGTATGAGAGTTTACTTAGACAAACTTCTAAAGAGTTTCAATGGATAGTAGTAGATGATGGCTCTACTGATGGAAGTGGAGAGTTAATTAAAAAATTTCAAAAAAATTCTCCCTTTGAACTCATATATAAGTATGTAGAAAATGGTGGAAAGATGAGAGCTATAAATGAAGGGGTAGCTTTAGCTAATGGAGAGTTTTTTCTGATAGTAGATAGTGATGATTATATAACTGATGACTGTGTAGAAAAAGTTTTAAGTTATGGAAAAAATCTTCCTAATTCTATGGGGGGAATGATATTTAGAAAAATGGATATAGCAACTAAAAAAATTACTGGGAAGCCATATCCTAAAAATATTATTGATTCTTCTCCTATTGAGATAGTATATGAGTATGGAATAGATGGAGATAAAGCTGAAGTTTTTAGAACTGAGTTATTAAGAGAAAATCCTTTTAATGTCCATGAAGGTGAAAAATTTATTCCAGAGGCAATAGTATGGGTAAAAATTGGAGAAAAATACAAGATGAGATATATAGACGAAGGAATATATTATTTTGAATATCTTGAGAACGGTTATACTAGAAATTTTCAAAAGCTAATGAGAAATAATCCTAAAGGGTTTAGAGAGTACTATAGTTTTATGCTCTCTTATCCACTGCCTTTAAAAAATAAGATTAAATTTTTAATTAGATATTTACAGGCAAACTATTATACTCTCATAGCTAGGGGAGGAAAAAGTTGAAGATACTTCATATAATAACATCACTTGAATTAGGTGGAGCAGAGAGATTACTTACAGAGTTAGTACCTTATCAAAAATCTAAAGGGCATTTTGTAAAGGTAATGATACTAAGTGATAGAGGAGCGGTTTTTAAAAAAGAGTTAGAAGATAGAGGAATAGAGATTGTTGTAGCAAAAAACAACTCCATTAAATCTTTTTCAAATATATTTTCTATTGTAAATGAGATAAAAAAGGAAAATTACGATATAGTACATGCTCACTTAGTACATGCTCAATATTGGACTAGATTAGCCAAACTATTAGATGGTAAGAAAAGAAAATACATAACTACTGAACACAGTACATCTAATAGAAGAAGAGATTCAAAATTGATGAGAGGAATAGATAAGTTTATATTCTCTGGGTTTGATAAGATAGTAAGTATATCTGAGGCTACACAAAAAAGTTTACAAGAGTGGTTAGAAAGAGATGATAACTCTTTTGAAATAATACATAATGGAATAGATATCAAAGAGTTCCAATTATCAGAGCCTTATGATAAAAATGAGTTAGGAATAAAGGAAGATGACTATTTAGTAATGATGGTATCTAGATTTCATCAGTCTAAAAATCAACTAGGAGTAGCTGAGGCTTTGATGTGGCTTCCAGTAAAATATAAGCTTGTTTTTGTTGGAGATGGGAAATTAGAAGATGATGTAAAAAAATACTGTCAAAAGAATAATCTTATGAGTAGGGTAAAATTTTTAGGAATGAGAAAAGATATCCCAAGATTATTAAAAACAGCTGATATAGTGGTACAGTACTCATTTTTTGAAGGATTTGGTATAACAGCAATAGAGGCTATGGCAAGTGGAAAACCAGTGATAGCTAGTAATGTTCCAGGGCTTAGCCAAGTAGTAGAGGGAGCTGGAATTTTAGTAGATGCAAAAGATTCTAAAGAGTTAGCTAAGGGGATACTTTCTCTAAGAAATGAAGAGTTGTATAAAGAGGTATCTAAAAAGTGTTTAGAGAGAAGTAAAAAGTATACAATAAAGTGGTGTGCAAATAATTACTTAGAGCTATATGAAAGGGAGTTAAAATGTTAATTTATTTTGGAATAATTAGCTTTTTAGGCTTAGGAGTTATAATTGAAAAAATAAGTGATAGAAAAAGGATAGGGGAAAGTTTTTTTATATTTTCCCTTCTCCTTTTAATTTTATTTTTTGGACTAAGAGGGTATATAGGATATGATTGGTACTCATATAAACCTAATTTTGATAAGATGGTTACAATAGGGGAGTTATTGAAAGGAAATACCCAAGTATTGTACTCAGGTTATGAATTAGGATTTCAAATTTATACATCTTTTATAAAAACTCTTACTAATAATTATTTCATATATAATTTTATAAATGTTTCAGTAGATTTTATAATACTCTATTTTGTAATAAAAAGATTTTCAAAATATCCTATTCTATCTCTCCTACTTTTCTTTAGTATCTATGGAGTTGCTTTAGAGATAGATATGATTAGAAATGCTAAAAGTATAATGTTATTTTTACTTTCTATAAAATATATAGAGGAGAGAAAAATTTTAAATTTTGGAGCTTTAAATATTTTAGGGATTCTTTTTCATTATAGTTCTATATTTTATCTTCCTATGTATTTTATTTTAAATATAAAATGGAATAAGAAATTTATCCTATTTTTATTTATCTTAGGAAATATCTATTATCTTTCAGATATTAGAATTGTAATGAGAATAATAAAAGAGTATAATACATTTTTACCAACAGGAATAGGAGCAAAACTTTCTGGATATTTTAGTATAATACCCTTAGATTTTCCATTGGGATTCTCTTTATATTACTTTGAAAGAGTTATTATGTTTTTACTTTGTTGGTTTGTAAGTGATAATCTTAAGAATAAAAAATATGGAAATATAATGTTAAATTCTCTTTATATATCAATATTTTTCTTCTTGTATCTATCAGAATTTTCAATAGTAGCTATGAGATTTGGGTTATTATTTATTTATTCATATTGGTTTATACTTCCTATGCTTTTAGAGATTTATCCTAAGTTGCCAATATTTATAGTAGCTATTGCTATATCATTATTTAGATTGAATAATCAGATAAATTTTGTAGGAGATAGAGAGGTATATTCTTACCAAAATATTTTAATCAATGGGGATAGTGAAGAGAATCAAAGAAAAAAAGTAGAAGATGCTAGTAAGTATAAGATAGAGGGACACGGGAAAGAGATATCATTACTTTTTTAAGGAGATATAAATATGAAAATAATGTTTGTAGCTAACTACATGTGGGATATATATATTTTTAGAGCTGGGGTACTAAGAGCATTGGTGGAAGATGGACATGAGGTAATAGCAGTAGCTCCAGATGATGGAAGAATAGATATGGAAAAGGCTATTCCAGGCCTTAGAGCAATTTCAATAAATTTGAATAAAAGAGGAATAAATCCAATAGAGGATTTAAAATTAGTAAAAGAGTTGCATAGTTTATATAAAAAAGAAAATCCAGATTTGATATTTCACTACACAATAAAACCAAATATCTATGGTACAATAGCAGCAAAACTAGCAGGTAAAAAATCTATCGCTATACTTACAGGACTAGGATATTCATTTATTCAAAAATCTCTTGTATCTAAAATAGCTGTAGGACTTTATAAGTTTTCTTTAAGATTTTCTAAAGAGATTTGGGTTCTCAATGAAGATGATAAAAATACACTAATTTCTAAAGGGATAGGAGATAGAGAAAAAATTTTTATACTTCCTGGAGAGGGAACAGATTGTGAGAGATTTAAGCCACTTCCTATGGAGAGAAAGGATGAAAAAACTATTTTCTTAATGATAGCTAGAGCTTTTATAGATAAAGGATTTAAAGAGTATGAGGAAAGTGCTAGAAGGCTTAGAAGAAAATATGGAGAGAGAGTAGAGTTTTGGTATCTAGGGGCATTGGGAGAAAATGCTGTATCAGGTATAACTAAAGAGTATATGGATAATTTAGTAAAAGAGGGTGTTTTAAATTATCTAGGAATAACTGATAAACCAGAACTTGTAATAAAAGAGTGTGATGCAATAGTTTTACCATCATATAGAGAGGGAATATCTAAAACTTTGTTAGAGGGAGGGGCTATGGGAAAACCTATAATAGCTTCTAATGTAACTGGTTGTAAAGAGATAGTAGATGATGGAAAAAGTGGTTATCTAGCAGAGGTAAAAAATATAGATGACTTAGTAGAGAAGATGGAAAAATTTATAAAACTTTCAATAGATGAGAAAAGAGAGATGGGAAAGGCAGGAAGAGAAAAGATACTAAAAGAGTTTGATGAGAAAATAATAATTGAGATTTACAGAAAGAAAATATCGGCTACGATTTAAACTATCAAAGAATTGTTAATTTTTTAAAATGAAGAGCAGTTCTTTAATTTTCCAAAGATAAGGAGTAAAATTATGGATTTAAGTATTATAGTTCCAATTTACAATGTAGAAGAATACTTAGCTGAATGCTTAAAAAGTCTATATAAAATAAGCAATCTAAGATATGAAGTTATCTTAGTAAATGATGGTTCCAAAGATAATAGTTATCAAATAATGGAAGAATTTAAAAGACTTTATCCTAAACAAACTGTGATAGTAAATAAGGAGAATGGAGGATTATCTTCAGCTAGAAATGCAGGACTAAAAATAGCAAAAGGAAAATATATATCATTTATAGATAGTGATGACTTTATAGATACAGATGAGTTTGAAAAGTTTGTAATAGAGGGAATAAAGTCAAGAGTAGATATAGCAGTAGGAAATATGAGATACTATGTCCCTGGAAGAATAGGAGAACCTCTTTTTAGGTCAAGACTTGTAAAAGATAGTGGAGTAGTTACAGGAATAGATTTTTTATGGAGAGTTTTTCAAGCACCTAAATGTTATAGAGAAGAGGTAGTAGATGATATTTATAGAAAGGATTTTCTAATAAAAAATAAACTTTTTTTCAATGAAGAGATAGTACATGAGGATAGTGAGTTCACTACTTTTGCATATTTAAAAGCTAAAAAAGTAAAATATATAGATAAGGCATTTTATTTTTATAGACAAAGAGAGGGAAGTATAATGAATAAGGTATCTGAAAAAAGTACGCTTTCCTTAGAAAAAATTTGTGAAAAACTGTTTAATGAGTTTAAAAATTTAGATGATAGTAAAGGAAAAGAAGCTTTATCTTCTCTTATATTAAGTTTTTATTCCACAGTATTATATAAGAGATACAATGGTGGTGGAGATTACAAAAGAGTATATAGAAGATATAAAGAACTATATAAAGAGTTAAGAAAGGATGCTCAATCAAATATAGAACAAAGGCTATTATCTTTCTCTATCTTCATACCAAATACATTGAGAAAACTTTTGGGAAAAGAGATAAGTAATGTACAAAAGATTCCAAAGTTTTAAGGAGGAAAGATGATACCTAAAAAAATTCATTATATTTGGTTAGGAAAAAACTCTTATCCCAATCTTATGGATATATGTATAAACTCTTGGAGAGAAAAACTCCCTGATTATGAGATTATAGAGTGGAATGAAGAAAATTTAAATTTTTATGAAGAGATAGAGAAAAATAGATTTTTAAAAGAGTGTTATAATAGAAAACTTTGGGCTTTTCTTTCAGATTATTTTAGAATAAAGGTTCTCTACGAAGAGGGGGGAGTTTATTTAGATACTGATATGCAGATAATAAAAAATATAGATAAACTTCTCTCAAATGATTTCTTTATAGGAGCAGAGAGTGAAAAAGTAATTAGTGCTGG
>OGZI01000743.1_pt1 | contig 38483 bp, 37 predicted proteins | sample 1576711 | NCBI WGS metagenome assembly OGZI01 (sample SAMEA3541482, study PRJEB24748) | human gut metagenome | biome: human gut; feature: human-associated habitat; material: faeces | place: China | collected 2012
AGCTGCATCACCCGTTCCAGACCAGCTGGGGCGTTTCCACCCGTCTGGTGGGTGCTATCATCATGACTCACGGCGATGACGACGGCCTGATCCTGCCCCCGGCCATTGCCCCCATTCAGGTGGTGGTGGTGCCCATTGCCGCCCACAAGCCCGGCGTTTCCGAAAAGGCTGCCGAGCTGGCCGAGAAGATCAGCAAGTACGCCCGCGTGAAGCTGGACGACAGCGACAACGCCCCCGGCTGGAAGTTTGCCCAGTGGGAGATGAAGGGCGTGCCCCTGCGCCTTGAGATCGGTCCCAAGGATCTGGAAAAGAACCAGTGCGTTCTGGTGCGCCGCGATACCCGCGAGAAGGTCTTTGTAAGCTTGGACGAGCTGGAGACTGCCATTCCCGCCCAGCTGGAGGCTCTGCGCAAGGACCTGTACCAGCGTGCACTGGAAAACCGCGAAAAGCGCACCTGGGCTGCCACCACTATGGATGAGGTGAAGGAGCTGGCAAAAGCCAACACCGGCTACATCAAGACCATGTGGTGCGGCGATCTGGCCTGTGAGATGAAGATGAAGGAAGAGGCCGGACTTTCCAGCCGTTGTATGCCCTTTGAGCAGGAGCAGCTCAGCGATGTGTGCCCCTGCTGCGGCAAGCCCGCCAAGGCCATGGTCTACTGGGGCGTTGCTTACTAAGCAACCGCTTCTCTGAGCCAATACAAAAACCCCCGGAGCATAGAACGCTCCGGGGGTTTTACTTTAATGCGTCTTACCGTTCAAAGGTAGTGCTGAGGGTGGTCTGCCAGCTTTCACCGGGGGCAAGGCAGGCGGCTGCGGCGCGCTGCTCCCAGTCCTGCGGGTCGGTGGCAGCGGCGGGCAGGCTATGCCACGGCTCAATGCACACAAAGCGCACCGGCTTTGCGGGAGCCGACCAGATGAGCGAATAGGGGTAGCCCTCCACCCGGCAGGTGATATTGCGGCCGGTGTCCTTTTCGCAGATGCCAATGGTGCCAGTGCGCAGGCCTGCCATGCAGAAGCTGTCGTTGGCAAACAGGTCATCGGTCAGCTGGATCGCCTGCTGGTTCTTCCACTGGTAATAGCTCTTGCCGCTCAGCAAGCCGTTGGGGCTGGCATCGAGGATGACCGGGCTTTCCGGCCGGTCAAAACGGAACTCGTAATCGGTGGTGGTGTGCTTGGCGTCGAACGGCACATTGAACGCCGGGTGGAAGCCGATGCCGAAGCGCAACTCCTCGGTGCCGGGGTTCGTCACCTGCAGGGTATGGTGCACGGTCTTGCCCTCCAGACGGAAGGTGCTGGTGAGTACAAAATCATAGGGGAAGCGCTCTGCTTTGATGGCATCGTCTGCGCGCAGCTCCAGCTGGATGGTATCCCCTTCTGCCCGCAGCAGGGTGTGCTCCAGATCCCGGGCAAAGCCGTGCTGACCGCCCTTCCATGTTTTGCCCTTGGCGGCAAAGGTGCCGTCCACCAGCTTGCCAGTCCACGGGAACAGGATGGGTGCATGGCGCTTCCAGATGGCGGGGTCGGCCTGCCAGAGCATCTCTTCGCCTGCGGCATTCTTCAGGCTGACGGCCTCTGCACCGTGGGTGTCCACGGTCAGGGTCAGGAATTCGTTGTGAATGGTTGCCTGCATTTTCAGTATCTCCTTTGTCCTTCTTATTTTCCGGGGTCTGCTGTTTCCAGTATACTCCCCCGTGTGCCAAAAATAAAGCCCCTTCCCATGCTTGCACAAATCGTCACTGGGCAAAAGGCTTCCCCGACCGGGGGAAGCCTTTATTCGGAAGCACGATTTCCATGCTCTGCTTGCTTCAACAGGGCTGTGCCAGCGGCAGGGTAACGGCAAAGGTGGTGCCGTTTTCGCTGCTGCTCTCCACGGTCACGCTGCCGCCGTGCAGTACGGCGATTTCCCGCACAAGGGCAAGCCCAAGCCCCACGCCGCCCATCTCCCGGCTGCGGGACTTATCCACCCGGAAAAAGGGCTGGAAAATGCTCTTCCGGCAGTCTGCGGGGATGCCGGGGCCGGTATCTGCAACGCGCAGCACAGCGGCCTGCTTTTCCTGCCGCAGGGTGACGCGCACCGCACCGCCGGGGCGGTTATACTTGATGCCGTTTTCCACAAGATTGAACACCAGCCGGTAGATCAGCGCATCACTGCCCACCATGCCCAGCTCCGCGCAGTCCTGCTGCAAGGAGATATTGTTTTTCTGAGCAAGGGAGGTCAGGTCGGTCAAGATTTCCTCTACCAGCGGTGCAAGGGCGATCTGGTCGGTGCGGGAGACCGATTGCAGATTGCTCATTTCCAGCAAAGTGTGCACAAGGGCGGTCAGGCGGTCCAGCTGCTCCCGCAGGGAGCTGACCAGCCCGGCGGTCTCAGCGTCCATGGCCGGGTGCTCCTCTGCAAACAGTTCCAGCTTTGTCTGCAAAATAGCCAGCGGAGTGCGCAGCTCGTGGGCGGCGTTACCCGCAAACTGCCGCTGCAATTCAAAAGACTGTGCCAGACCATCCAGCATCCGGTTCACCGACCGGCTCAACTGCCTGAATTCCTGCACGGTATCTTCGTCCAGACGGACGGTGGCGATGCTGTCCTGATCGACCCGCTGCGCCTGCTGCGCAAGCTGCTGCAAAGGTTTCAGCGCTCTGCCGCTGACAAAATAAGCGATGGCTGCGCTGAGGATGGTGACCACAGCGGTGATGCACCAGCCCTTGCGGCCAAAAACCACCTTTGCATCGTAGACTTCCTGTGAAAAATGCGCCAGCAGGCTGGACATTTCCTCCTGCGGGATCTCGATGGTCAACGAATCCGCACTGCCGGGCTGATACTGCATCATAAAGCCGTTGAGGGCATCCATGCCGGTAACGCCGGTGCGGTATAAAAGCAGGTTCATACACACGCAGGCGCAGGCGATGAGCAGCGCCGTCAGCAGGGTGATGCGCCATTGCAGGGATAAATGCTTCATTGCGCCTCGCCTCCGATCTCGTAACCTTCCCCGATGCGGTTGCGGATGGGGTCGTAGCCCAGCGCCGCCCGCAGCTTTTTGCGCAGGGCAGAGATATGTACCCGGATGGAGTTGCTGAAGCTGTCCACGCTGCCGTCCCAGACGTGCTCAATCAGCTCTTCCTGACTGACCGGGCGTCCCTGATGCAGCAGCAAATATTCCAGTACGCCGCTCTCCTTCCGCGTCAGCGCAAGGGTCTGACCGTCCACCGTGGCAACGCGGCTGCGGGTGTTGAAGCTGAGCCGCCCGCAGCACAGGCAGACATCCTGCTGGATGAACTTGCGCCGGGTCAGGCTGCGCACCCGGGCCTCCAGCTCTGCAAGGTGGAAGGGCTTGGAAAGATAATCGTTTGCCCCGGCATCCAGCCCCTCCACCTTATCCGCGATCTCGCTGCGCGCCGATAAGATCAGCACACAGGTCTCAAGGTCGTGCTGCCGTAAGCTGCGCAGTACCTGCATCCCGTCCACCTTGGGCAGGTTGAGGTCCAGCAGCACAAGGTCGTACCGCTCTGCCGCCAGTGCTTCCAGCGCGGCTTCGCCATCTGCACAAGCGTCCACCTCGTACCCGGACAGCCGCAGCTTCCGGGCAATGTCCTCCCGCAGGGAGTGCTCGTCCTCTACCACCAAAAGACGCATCTTGTGTTCCACCCTTCCCGTATTATTGCGTTTTTTCTTCATTATAACAGATTATAGCAGACGGTGTTAAGATTCGTGTTAAGATTTTCTTAGCAGAAATTTTATCTCCCATGGTGTATACTGGTGCCATCAAACAACAGGAGGCTATGATGTTCATGACAAAAAAACAGGCGCAGCTGCTTTTGCTTGCCGCCGGGGTGCTGATGCTGCTGTTCGGCGTATGGCGGGGCGAGGCAGACACCGTATTTTCAAAGGCCATCCGGCTGTGTATGGAGTGTGTAGGCATTGGATAAGAAAAAACTAAATCCCCTTGCCCGGTTCCGGGGCTTTATACAGGCCGGGGCGACCCTTTTGACCAACATTCATCTGCCCAACTTTGCCAAAGGAACGCTGTATCAGGGCAGCGGAAAATACGTCTGCGTGCCGGGACTGAACTGCTATTCCTGCCCGGGCGCTGCCGGTGCCTGCCCGGTGGGAGCGTTTCAGGCGGTGATAGGCTCTTCCAAATTCCGCTTTTCCTACTACATCACCGGCATCCTGATTCTCTTCGGGGTGCTGCTGGGACGGTTCATCTGCGGCTTTCTGTGCCCGTTCGGCTGGTTTCAGGAGCTTTTGCACAAGATTCCCTCTCCCAAGCTTTCCACCAAGAAACTGAAGCCGCTGCGCTATTTAAAGTATGCTGTGCTTCTGGTCATGGTGGTGCTGCTGCCATTGCTGGCGGTCAACGAGCTGGGCATGGGTGACCCGTTCTTCTGCAAGTATCTCTGTCCGCAGGGCGTGCTGGAAGGCGCCATTCCCCTCTCCCTGACCAATGCGGGCATCCGCGCCGCGCTGGGTAAGCTGTTTACATGGAAGGCCTGCATTCTGCTGGCAGTCATTGTGGGCAGTGTAGTGTTCTACCGCCCCTTCTGCAAGTGGCTGTGCCCGCTGGGCGCGTTCTATGCACTGCTGAACAAGGTCTCGCTGTTCCAGATGCGTGTAGACACCCACAAATGCGTCTCCTGCGGCGCCTGTGCAAAGGCCTGCAAGATGGACGTAGACATTACCAAGACCCCCAACCACGCCGAATGTATCCGCTGCGGGATGTGCATGAAAGCCTGCCCTACGGATGCCATCCAGTATAAATTCGGGCTGGGAGACAAATCAAACACTGAAACAACAAAGGAGTAAAACTATGAAGCTTAACCGTGTAACCGCACTTTTTCTTGGCCTTGTGCTGGCCTTCAGCCTTGCCGCCTGCGGGCAGGGCGCATCCTCTGCCTCTGCCTCTTCTTCCGCTTCCTCTGCGGCAGCGGAAGCCAAGACCGAGGAGCAGCTGCTGGCCGAGGAAAACGAGATCCTTTCCGCAAACGATGCCCTGTGGGAGAAGGTATTCGCCTCTATGGACAAGAACGTGACCGAAACCACGATCAGCGCCAACTACGGCGATTTTCTGCTCAGCGCTGTGGAAAAGGCAAAAGACCAGTTCTCGGACGAGGAGTACAAGACCCTGACCACCGATGCCGAAAAGATTCGTGCCATCGAGGAGCAGATTGCCGCCCTTGCCCCCGCAGAGGATGCCGCTTCCGGTGCTGCCGCACAGGGCACCGCCTTCCCCAAGTTTGAGGGCAGCGATCTAGAGGGCAACCCGGTGGACAACAGCCTGTTTGCGGGCAACGCCTTTACGGTGGTGAACTTCTGGTTCAACGGCTGCAAGCCCTGCGTGGAGGAACTGGACGACCTGAACGCCCTGAACGAGAAGATCAAGGCACAGGGTGGCGAGGTAGTCGGCATCAACACCGAGACCTTGGATAGCAACCAGCAGGGCATTGATGCCGCCAAAAAGCTGCTGGCTGCAAAGGGCGCAAGCTACCGCAACATCTACTTTGCCTCCGGCAGCGAGGCCGGTAAGTTCGCACTGAACATCATGGCTTTCCCCACCACCTACGTCTTTGACCGGGACGGCAACGTTGTGGGCCAGCCCCTGCTGGGCGGCATTGACAAGGAAGAAAACCTTGCCGCCCTGCAAAAAAATATTGACGCCGCCCTTGCCAAGGACAGCGCCAAATAAGCTTTCTACCCTGCCGCCTACGGGCGGCTTTTTTGTTTGCTACGGGCATTGCCATGCACGCCCGGGCACCGGACGGAATACGCTGGGGCAGAAGCATACTTTTACCAGCAAAGGAGCGTATCTCCATGAAAAACACCGGAACTCTCCGCATCCAGGCCTTTGCGGCACGCCAGTCTGCCCCCGTGGAGGGGGTGACCGTTGCGGTGCAGGGGGACGGCTTTACCCTGCACCGCATCACCGATGCCACCGGCAGCGCCGCCGATATTCCCGTTGAAGCCCCTGCCTGCGCCCTCTCTCTGGACGAGGACAACACTACCCGCCCCTACGCCATTGTCAGCCTGACCGCTGCAAAGCCCGGCTACCGCACCGTGCGCATTGAGGGCATCCAGATCTTTGCCGGGCAGGTAACGCTGGCACAGCCCCAGATGCTGCCCGACACCGAGGAGGGCCGGGACATCCCGAACGCGCCCATCATCATCCCGCCGCACGCTTTGTTTGCGGGCAGCGGCGGCAGCGGCCCGCAGCCGGCGCTGCACTGCACGCCCCGGGTGCTGGATCAGGTCATCATCCCCAAAAATATCACGGTGCATCTGGGCAAACCGGCAGCTTCCGCCCGCAACGTGACCGTCTCCTTCCGGGATTATATTGCCAACGTAGCCTCCAGCGAGGTGTATCCCACCTGGCCGGAGCAGGCACTGCGGGCGAATATCCACTGCCAGATCTCGTTGGCGCTGAACCGCATCTATACCGAGTGGTACCCCAGCAAGGGCTACACCTTCAACATCACCAACTCCACCAGCTACGACCAGTACTACGTCCACGGACGCACGGTGTTTGAGGTGATGGTGCGCATCACGGACGATATCTTTAACACCTATCTGCGCAAGCGTGGCACGGTGAACCCCTATTATTCCGAGTACTGCGATGGCAAGTCGGTCACCTGCCCCGGGCTCAAGCAGTGGGGCACGGTAACGCTGGCCAACAACGGGCGCAGCGCCTTGCAGATCTTGCGCTACTACTACGGCAGCAGCATCGAGATCGTGCGCACCAAAAATATCCGCTCCATCCCGCAAAGCTACCCCGGCACGCCGCTGCGGCAGGGCAGCCGCGGCGCGGCGGTATTCACCCTGCAAAGGCAGCTGAACCGCATCGCCAAGGACTATCCCTTCCTTGGCAAACTGACGGTAGACGGCGTATTCGGCAGCCGGATGGCCGCAACGGTGCGGGCGTTCCAGAAGCAGTTCAACCTGACCGCCGACGGCGTAGTGGGGCGGCAGACATGGTACAAGATCAGCTACATCTATGTATCGGTAAAGGACCTCGCCGAGCTGACCAGCGAGGGTGAGACTTCCACCGGCACCCTGTCCAACGGCACATGGAACGGCACGGTGCTGAGCACCGGTGCTTCCGGCAGCGCGGTGGAGCAGGTACAGTTCTGGCTGAACACGCTGGCGCAGTACGACAGCGCCATTCCATCCGTAAAAGTGGACGGCGTATTCGGCACCGCCACCGCCAATGCGGTACGCGCCTTCCAACGCAAATACGGCCTTACGGTGGACGGCATAGTGGGGCAGACCACTTGGAAGGAACTGTACGATGAGTTTTTGAGCATCCAGTCCGACAACGGCACCCCCAACGCCTACCCCGGCACGCCGCTGCGGGAGGGTGCCTCCGGGCAGAATGTGAGGCTGGTGCAGTTCTGGCTGAAGATCGCACGCACCGTGTACACGAGCCTTGAAAGCGTGACTGTGGACGGAAAATTCGGCGCGGGCACGGCGGCGGCTGTTCGGCGGTTCCAACGCTACTTCGGGCTGACGGCAGACGGCGTGGTGGGGCGCACCACATGGCAAAAGCTGTACGAGGTGTACAACGATATTGCCAACCGGCTGCTCTCCTCTTCCCTGCGCCCCGGCGAGTACCCGGGCGTGCTGCGCAGCGGCTCCACCGGCACGCCGGTGCGGGAACTTCAGTTTTACCTCTACCTCATGAGTGCCTACGAAAGCAGCATCCCGCCGGTAAGCATTGACGGCAAGTTCGGCGCGGATACCGAGCGGGCAGTGCGGGCGTACCAGCGGTTTGCAGGGCTTACCGTGGACGGCGTGGTGGGGCGCACCACATGGAACTCCCTCTATGGCCGCGCCAGCCAGCTGCGCTCTTCCGGCCCGGTGGTCACCTTAAAGCGTCTGCCCTACCCCGGCACGCCGCTGACGGTGGGCAGCAGCGGTGAGACCGTATTGTATTACAATCTGCTTTTGCAGCGCATCGCCTATTATTTTTCCAGTGTGGAAGTCCCGCCCCTTGCCGACCGTTATACCGACGAAACTGCCACCGCCACCCGCAGCGCCCAGCAGCTATTAGGGCTGGAGCAGACCGGCATTGCAGATGCCGACACATGGACGGCGGTGGAAGCGCTGAGCTTGCAGCTGGCCGCTCATGCCCCGAACCCCGATAGAGACACACCATCCGGCACCGCCTACCCGGGGCGCGCCATCGCCGAGGGCAGCGCCGGGCAGGAGGTAGGACAGGTGGAGCGCTGGATCAACCGCCGGGCGCAACTTTCCTGCGGCGAGGACTATGTAGCCGACAACAACCGCTTTGGCGCGTCAGACGCCGCTGCCGTGCGGGCTGTCCAGCAGCAGGCGGGGCTGCAGCCGGTAAACGGCATCGTGTACCGGGAAACATGGCACGCCTTGCAAGCCCAGTGTACTGACCCCTGCGGCTGCGAGAAGGAGGAATGAGGGATGGCACGCCTTTTGATCTATGACGCCTACGAAAACAAGGTATACACCTACGCAAACCTGAACGAGAACGACCCCATGCCTTACAGCACCCTGACCACCCTGCGGCTGCGGGAGTTCCGGGGCAAATCGGCCAGCCCTACCCTATGGACCACCATTGCCGCCATGGAAGCGTGGAACCTGACCCGCCGCAAATACGGCAGAGGCATCCCGGTAGGGTACGCTTTCCGCCGCATCTGGGAGGGTGGCCACGGCACCCGCAGCCAGCACTACGCCGGGGTGTCGTTCGATGTGGGGCAAAGCCTTGACCAGCGCCAGCGCACCGCCATTTACAACGCTGCCCGCACTTCCGGCGCATGGGGCTATGTGGAGCCGCTGAGCCAGACCCCCACATGGGTGCACTTTGACCGCCGCTACGGCACACCGGCGTGCAGCGGCACCACCGCAGGCTACCCCACCCTGCGCCGGGGCAGCCGGGGCTGCTATGTCATGATTTTGCAGGATGCGCTTTCCACCCTTGGCTACCAGACCGGCAGCCGTATCGACGGCATTTTTGGTGCCCGCACCGAGCAGGCTCTGCGCGGCTACCAGAAGCGCACCAGCCTGCGGGTGGACGGCGTGTGCGGCTGCGACAGCTGGAAAAAGATCTCCACCGCCGTCATCGGCATCGGGCGCACCAAAACCACCATTGACTAGCGTTTGTCCTATATAGCTTATACAGAAAGAGCGACCGCACAAAACAATGTGCGGTCGCTCTTTTTCACTCACTTTACAGCCTGTTTCAGCTGCTCGAGGTCTGCGGCGTCCGGGTGGGAGAGCGCCTTATCGAAGTTTTCGATCAGGGCATCCAGATTGGGGATGTGCAAAGGCTTTGCCTTCATGGCCTCGTACCGCTGCCGGACGGACACCGGCATTTTGCCCTGACACATAAAGCTGCCAATGACGGTGTTGCTGCCGTCCAGCGCCTTCCGGGTGGCGGCAAGGATCTTTTCGAAGTAGGGTGCACTGCCGCCAAAGCCTGCGGTGCCGAACAGGAATACCCGCTTGCCGTGCAGCTGCTGCAAGAAATCCAGCGTGTCGGCGTCCGCCTTGCCCTTGTCCGTCCAGAAACCCACATACAGGGTGTCTGCTGCCAGCGCGGCAGCATCCGGTGTGCCAAAATAGCAGCAGTCTGCCTGCGGCAGTTGCTCCTGCAGGGTCTGTGCCAGCAGTGCGGTGTTGCCGGTTTTGCTGCTGAATACGATAGCGTAACTCATTTTTACCTCCCTCAGAGCAGCGGCAAAGCTGCCGGATGCTCTTGTGCATACGTTATTTTACGGCAGTTCCTTTGCCGGGAGAGCCTGAAATCATGGAACAGTATAGTACAGTGCCCTGCCAAAATCAAGGGTTGACGATATTCTCGCCTTTCCCGGCCAGAAAGCTGCGCAGGTTGCCGGTGGTGATATCCATCAGCCGCTGCAATGCTTCCTTGGTGGTCCATGCGATATGCGGGGTGAGCACCGCGCCCGGCAGGCCGCGCAGACGGCTTTGGGGCGGCAGTGGCTCGGTGGCAAAGGCATCGGCGCCGTAAAAGGCAAGCTTGCCACTTTCCAGCGCATCGGCTACGGCTTCCTCGTCCACCAGTGCGCCCCGGGCAGTGTTCAGCAAAATGGCACCGGGCTTCATTTTTGCAAGGGCTTCCCGGCTTATCAGCCCGCGGGTTTCCGGGGTGGCCGGGCAGTGCAGGCTGAGCACATCGCTGCGGGCAAGCAGGGTGTCAAAGTCCACGAACTCCACCCCATCGGCGGCGTACGCCGGGCGCACCGTGCGGGTACACACCAGCACCTCCATGCCAAAGGCCTTTGCAATGCGTGCGGTCTGACGGCCGATGCTGCCGTAGCCGTAGATGCCAAAGGTCTTGCCCAGCAGCTCCACCTGCGGCAGCAGACCGTACTCTGCCGGGATGCCCAGCTGCCAGTACCCGGCCTTTACTGCCCGGTCGTACCGCTGGGCACACTGGCAGATGGCCAGCAGCAGACTGAAGGTCATCTGCGCCACACTGTAAGTAGAGTACCCCGGCACGTTGGCCACTGCCACCCCATGGCGGCGGCAGGCTTCAAGGTCGATATTATCCGTACCGGTGGCGATGATGCCCACCCACTTGAGGTTCGGGCACTGCGCCAGCACTGCCTCGTCAATGCGGCACTTGTTGATGAACACCAGTTCTGCATCCCCGATGCGGGGCGCGATGTCGGCGTAGTCGGTACGCACATAACTGGTGGTGTCCGGCACCAGTGCCTTTACCCCGGACCAGTCCAAGTCCCCTTCTTCCATCACATAGCTTTCCAGAATCACTGCCTTCATAGCTTTCTCATTCCCTCTCTGGTTTACGTTATTCCGTTTCTTTCAGCGGATAAAGTGCCAGCGCAAGGCTGCCGCCGTAGGGGCGGCTGTCCAGTGCAGCATAGCCCTTTGCCAGCAGCAGCGCCAGCTGCACCCTGTCTTCCAGCGGCACCCACACCGGCGCGGTGTGGGCGGGCACGCAGCCGGTGCGCAGCAAAAAGCAGGGCGCAAGACTTTCCAGCGGGCGCAGCGCCCGCAGCCCGAAGCCCTGCCGGAAATACAGCGGCAACAGCGCTGCCGCCGTTTCGGTGCACTCTACTACCGCCCATGCCGTACCCTTGCGGCGCAGCCGGTCTGCCCGGGCTGCGGCAATTTCCACCAGCCGGGCGGGCAGCTCCTCGCCGGTATTTACCGGCGGGGTGAGCAGGCAGCCGCCTTCCAGCTGCCTGCGTCCCAGCCAGCTGCGCAGTGCCGCTGCTGCGGCAGTATCGGCGGTGAGGGGCAGCACCAGCAGCGCCGCCCCGGCTGTGCCCCACGCCTCGCCTGCGGTCAGCATCCGCAGCACCTCGGAGCAGGGGCGGTAAAACCCCGCCCCGCCGCAGCGCACCAATGTAAAAAATTCCTCGGCGGAAAGCCGCCGTACCTGCCGCTGACGCGGCGGGTCGCATACCTGGATCATTTGCAGTTCCTCCGTTCTGATGTTCTTTCCATCAGCATACGGAAAACTGCGTGCGAACCGGCGCGAAACAGCGCGCCTTACAGTGCAAAAATCAGTCCAGCGAGATGTCCTCGCTCAGCACCTGCCCGATGGGCTTTGCGATGCACAGGTCGGCAGAGGTATCCGCTCCGGTGGGCTGCATGTTGATGACCACCAGATTATCGCCCCGGAAATACCGGATGAGCCCGGCGGCGGGGTACACCACCAGACTGGTGCCGCCAATGATGAGGGTATCGGCATGACGGATGGCATCCACCGCGCCGGACAGCACCTCCTCGTCCAAGCCCTCTTCGTAAAGCACCACGTCCGGCTTTACGATGCCGCCGCACTCGGTACAGCGGGGCACGCCGGTACTGTTTGCGATGAAATCCACATCGTAGAACTTGCCGCAGCGGGTGCAGTAGTTGCGCAGGGTGCTGCCGTGCAGCTCGTACACCGTTTTGCTGCCCGCCGCCTGATGCAGGCCGTCAATGTTCTGGGTGACCACCGCCCGCAGCTTGCCCTGCTGTTCCAGCTTTGCCAGCCGCAGATGGGCGGCGTTGGGCTTTGCACCCTTTACGATCAGCTTGTCGCGGTAAAAACGGTAAAACTCCTCCGGGTTTTCCTCCCAGAAGGTATGGCTGAGGATGGTTTCGGGCGGGTAGTCGTATTTCTGGTGGTACAGGCCGTCCACGCTGCGGAAATCCGGGATGCCGCTCTCCGTAGAAACGCCCGCGCCGCCAAAAAAGACGATGCTGCTGCTTTTTGCAATGATGTCTTCCAGTGCCTTGACCATAATTGAAACGCCCCTTTCCTCACGGAAATTTTTGTGTTAAGATAGTACCAGTATAGCACATTCTTACAGGAAAGGAAGAGGCCGGTTTTGAACGTCTGGTACATCAACAGCATCCTTGGTGCCATCTGTCTGGAGGAGGAAAACGACGCACTGTGCGGGGTACATTTTTGCCCGGACGGTGCGCCGGAGCTGGAGCCGCTGCCACGCAGGGTGGTGGAAACGCCCCTGCTGCAGGAGGCAGAGGAGCAGCTGAACGAATATTTTGCCGGGGTGCGCCGGGAGTTCGACCTGCCGCTGGCAGCAAAGGGCACGCCCTTTCAGCAGGCGGTATGGGCGCAGCTGCACAAGATTCCCTACGGGGAGGTGCGCACCTACGGCCAGCTGGCGGCGGCGCTGGGCAAACCCAAGGCAAGCCGCGCCGTGGGCAGCGCCTGCCACCGCAACCCGCTGTGCATCGTGGTGCCTTGCCACCGGGTCATCGGCGCAGACGGCAGCCTGACCGGCTACGCCGAGGGACTGGAGATCAAGGAATATCTGCTGGAACTGGAACGATTTTAAGAGAATGATAAAGGCTGCTGCGCATCGTTTGCGCAGCAGCCTTTGGTGTTTTATGCAGTTTTAAAAGCCCGTGGGCGGGACGTAATAGCTTGGAATAGACCCGCTTTTGGGCGTAGCTGCGGCCTGCTGGCGCAGCGCCGAGCGGGTAACCTCTGCCCAGGAATACTGGGTCATATACTCGCCCCGGTAGGCGTTGAAAGCCGAGCGGTCTCCCCGCAGGAAGTTATAATAATCGCAGTCCACCTTGCTGGTATCCAGCGCCAAGGTGCTGCGGCCGCGTACCAGCAGCCCGTTGACCCCTGCATCCTCCAGCGTATGGCTGAGGTCAAAGATCAAATTGCGCAGATGGCTGTGCAGCGAGGCGGTGTCGGGCTTATCCTCCCACAGGACAGCCAGCATCTCGCCGTTGGTACAGGTGGCGCCGTTGCGGTCCACAAGGTAGGCCAGCAGCTCCTTGCTTTTGCTGCGCTTGAAGGAGAGCGGACGTCCGCCCACAAAGATCTCGAAGTTGCCGAAGCACTGGATCTTGATGCCCACAGGTGCCGTTTCCGGCGGGTAGCGCAGATTTTCCAGCACATTGCGCACGTCCGCCTCGTTGGCGGGCTTGAGCAGAAAACCGCTGACGAAGATCTGCAATGCTTCCAGTGCATACTCCGGGTGCTCGGTGACCACGATGATATTGCAGCGGGGCTGCAATTTCTGGATCATGCGGGCAAGGGCAAGGCCATTCATGCCCGGCATTTCCAGGTTCAAAAAGGCAGCATCCATTGGGCCCTGCCGCATCCACGTCAGGGCATCGTCAGTCGTCATGGCACTGATATAGTCACAGTCCGGTGCCACCCGGCACAGGATGCGGATCAGCGAATTGATCGCAAGCTGACCGTCATCCACAACCAGTATTTTCATAGCTTCATCCCCCTATCTGCTTACGCAAAACAATTCCCCGCTGTTAGTTTAGCACGCTGCAAACTTTTAGGCAAGTTTTTTTCCGGAAAAGCCCAAAAAAGAAACGTTTTCGCCCAGATATCTGTCCATCTTCTCCTGTCTCTTCAAGTCATTTCCGCAGCTTCGGTCGCCTTTTTCGACGAAATACCGGAGCATTGCGCGCTCAATTGATATATCAAATCAGCGCTCATTTGTCCCCGCTTCCCGCCGGAAGGCACGGCTTTTCCCCGACAAACACAAGGCCGCTGCACCGGTCTTGTGCAGCGGCCTTGTGAATAATTTGCGTTTGGCGTGCTCTGCGGCGCGCTCCAAACGTTTTTTCACGGGTTCTTCAATGGAGATCCAGCTCCGGCGGGACATCCAGCTGGTCGGAGACATATTTCCCATTCTTTTTGCGCTGACGCACACACTCGGTAAGCAGATATTCGATCTGCCCGTTCACCGAGCGGAAGTCATCCTCTGCCCAAGCGGCAAGGGCATCGTAGAGCTTGGCGTTCAGGCGCAGGGGCACCTGTTTTTTCGGCTCGGCCATCAGTACAGGCTACCGCTGTTCACGATGGGCTGGGCATCGCGGTTGCCGCACAGCACCACCAGCAGATTGGATACCATTGCCGCCTTGCGCTCATCGTCCAGTTCCACTACCTTGTTCTCGTTCAGACGATCCAGCGCCATTTCCACCATGCCCACAGCGCCGTCCACGATCATCTTGCGGGCGTCAATGATGGCGCTGGCCTGCTGGCGCTGCAGCATGACCGCTGCAATTTCCGGTGCATAGGCCAGATAGGTGATGCGGGCCTCCACCACCTCGATACCTGCCTCTGCCACGTTCTTCTGGATCTCGTCTCGGATGCGGGCAGCCACCACCTCAGAAGAGCCGCGCAGGCTGCCCTCATCGGCTACGCCGTCGCCGGTGGTGTCCACGTTGGGAGAAACATCATAGGGGTACACCCGCACCACGTTGCGCAGGGCGCTGTCGCACTGCAGGGAGAGGTATTCCTTATAGTTATCCACGTTGAACACAGCCTTGGCGGTATCGGTCACGCGCCAGATGACTGCAATGCCGATCTCCACCGGATTACCCAGACAATCGTTGATTTTCTGGCGGGAGTTGTTCAGGGTCATCATCTTGAGGGAGATCTTTTTGCTCATGGACTCGACGCTCATCTGAGCATTCTGGCCGTTATTGCCAAACAGCGCAGCCACGCTGTTCTCCTTGCTGTTCACGTCTCCGCTCTGGCTCAGGCGGGTACCGGCGGCAGGGTTGACGGCGGTGCAGAAGGGGTTCACCCAGTAAAAGCCCTGTCCCTTCAGGGTGCCGATGTAATCACCAAACAGGGTGAGCACCAGCGCCTCCTGCGGCTTTAACACCTTAAGGCCGCAGAACAGGAAAATGCCTGCGATCCAATACGCAATGGACAAAATCAGCAGCGGCACGCCCAGAAGCATCCGGTCTGCATTCAGCAGAGTGATGCTGTAAATGAACAGGGCGATGGATGCCACATAGCCCAGCAGGGTGAGCAGCAACATAGCCATACCGTTTTTGCGGGTATTCAAAATTTTCTCTTCCATAACAAGTCCCTCCTTATCAGGGTCGGAAGCGTTTCTTTGTGATATCAAAATCATATCATTTTATAAAAAAATTGTCAAGTACTTCCAACAAAAAATCCCCGCCTGCCCGGATACTGCGGACAAAGCGGGGTCAGGCATTATGGGTGCGCCGGGCAGACAGAGTTTCAGGCGTCTGCCTGCGCTTCTCCCCCAATCAGTACCACGGTAACATCATTGACGTTGGTACCAGTAGCGCCTGTGATGATAAGCCCATCCACCGCCTGCAAGGCGTGGTAGGCATCGTTGTTTTGCAGGGTGTCGAACACGTTCCAGCCCTTTGCCGCCAGTGCTGCGGCGGTGTCGCCGTCCACATAGCCGCCGGCGGCATCGGTGGGGCCGTCGGTGCCGTCACTGCCCACCGAGAACACCGCCGCGTTTTGTCCGGCCAGTGCCGGGGCTGCGGCCAGCGCCAGCTCCTGATTGCGTCCGCCCAGCCCTTTGCCGGTCAGGTGCACCACGGTTTCCCCGCCCGCGATAAAGGCCAGCTTTTTCCCCTGCCCCGCATGGGTGCGGGCGATGGCACTCAGAAAGCTGCCTGCCTCCCGCGCCTCGCAGCAGAGCCGGTCGGTGAGGAGCAGCGGTGCATAGCCCAGCTTCCGGCAGACTTTAGCGGCAGCGGTGCACAGCTCTCGGACGCTGCCGGTGATATGGGTGGTCACGTTGTCAAGGGCTTTCGGCGTTTCCTGCGCCAGCAGCGCCTTTGCCTGTTCTGACAGGTTCAGGCGGTATTTTTCCGCAATGGCAAAAGCCTGCGCACAGGTGGAGCTATCCGGCACCGCCGGGCCGCTGGCAATCATATCCAGCGGGTCGCCCAGAATATCGCTGAGCACGATGCTGAACACCCTTGCAGGCGCGCAGTGCTGTGCGAACCGACCGCCCTTGACAGCGGACAACCGTTTGCGGATGGTATTCATCTCCACGATATCGGCTCCGCTGGCAAGGAGCTGATTTGTAATGTCCTGCAATTCTCCGCCGGGGACAAGCGGCTTTTCAAACAGGGCGCTGCCGCCGCCGGAAAGCAAAAACAGCACCGTGTCCTCTGCGGTCAGCCCCTGCACCAGCGCCAAAGCTTTTTCGGTGGCTGCAAAGCTGTTGTCATCCGGCACGGGATGACCCGCCTCATAACAGCTTATGCCGGGGATTTCGCCCTTCACATGGCCGTACTTGGTCACCACCACGCCGCCGTCCACGCGCCCTAGTGCCTGCACGGCGGCGTATGCCATCTGCCAAGCGGCCTTGCCTGCCGCCTCCGGGCTGAAAGTCCTCCAGCGCGCGGCACACGGCTTTATCCGGCAGAACCGCCTGAATGCTGGAACAGATGATCTCATCCGCATCCCGCCGCAATGTAGTATTCATAATAAAGCCCTCCTAACAGAGTTTGCCCATCCTTGATCCGAATGACCTGCTGCGCAATTTCCGGGTGATGCAGGGCTTTACGCGGTCAGGTCTTTTTTGCCGGGGTTCAGGATGAACCATACGCCCTCGCCTTCACGGCTGCGGTTTTCGTGGTTGCCGTAGTAGACATAGAGCTTGCTCAGGGATACCGCACCAATCTCTTCCGCAGTGGGAGCAGCAGCAGTCAGAGCTTCGGCGGTAACTGCGCCGTTCTCGGCTTCGCTCACGTCTGCCCATGCGGTCTCGTTGGCAGTCGTCAGTTCATTCACCTCGGCACGGCCCATGTATGCCGGAATATGTTCCGGGTCAAGGCCGATAGCTTCCGTAAAAGACGCCACAGCCTCGGTGTAGTTCAGTTCGGTGAGATATTTCTAGCCCAACTCGATCTTATCCGCTGCCGTAACCGCTTTTTTGCTTTTTTCAGTTGCTACATTTTGTATTCCTCCAAAGCGCAACCCCAAGGTTATGCTTCAAACATTTTCCAGCTGACACAGCCGTCCAGCCAGAATTTTCCGTTTCCAGAGGTCATGCGCACCTTATTCTGTGCATCCAGATCGTTAAAGTGCCACCACTCCGAGGCCAGCGGTGTCATGCCTGCATTGGTACAGTACCCCTGCAGCCGCCGCGCACCGTCTGTCATGGATGCCGATGCAGTGGCCCGCTTCCATGCGGTGGCCGAATTAGAAGTTACCGGGCCGGTAAAGCAGGCCGCTGCACTGCTCAGCTCGTGCATGGCAGAGGGCATGGCGTATTCCTCACCGGTCACCTGTACAAAGGGACACCCCGCCATGCTGTGCTCTGTCTGCTCAGTGATGCGCAGCAGGGTCGTGTCCATTGCCACACCGCGCTGATGGTTGGAAAGAGACGTTGTAATAAACCAGCCGATATTCCACGCGCCCTTGTTCAGCGCCGTCATCAGTTCCTTGTCCATCCTTGCCTTGGCGTACACTGCATCCTTTACCAGCATCTGCACCTCATAGGGCCGGAATGTCTCTACGATCTTCAGGCAATCGCCCGCCTTCAAAGCATTTTTCTGCGCTGCACCAACCTTTTTTGCCATAGCGTAATTGATAGGCATTAGATACTCATCCCGCCCAAGGCGCTGGTTGTAGAACAGGCCGTCATACAGTTTCTGTCCCGTAATGCCTTCAATATCCTTTCCGCAGGTTTTAAAGATCGATGCCTTGGCATTGGGGTTTTCGTATACGATGGAAGGCAGAACATCGGGCAGATTGATCATACACAGTTCATTTTCCAACCAGCCCACGGTGCCGTCCAGCAGGCAGACCTGCCAATATGCGCCAGACTCCTGCCGGATATAAAACATATCTCCCGCTGCAAGTCTGCGCAGTACCGTACTGGTCCCATCCGGTCTCTCGTACAGCAGCATCACAGCCGCCCCTGCAAAGCCTGTTGAACCTTCCAACGGCAGTTCGAAGTTCTGGGGAACGCGGATACCATCCCGCAGAACTGCATTGTCGTCCAGTGCTGCATTCCACATCGGTCCGGTTTCAGAGACCGGATCACTGACTTCCTGCTGCTGCCAGCTGACAGCCCGCTCTTCCACTGTGGGGTTCTGGCAGCCCGTCAGAAGCCATGCGCATGCCATGGCCGAAAGGCACAGAAAATCACGTCTTGTTGTTTTCATGTATTTTCCGTCCCTTCTTCCTGCTGTTCCTGTGCCGGAGTTTCCGGCGCTGTCGGTGCCTTTGATGCGGTCTCCTGCTCTGCCGCCGATTCCTCCGGCGACTGCGTCGGCTGTTGTGCCGCCGGGGCAGTCTGCCCCGCTTCCGTTGTTTCGGTCTGTGTCGGCTGCGCTTCCAGCAGTTCTTCCTCCGGCGGTTCGCCCTCGGCATCCTCTGCAAGATCGTCCTCCGGTGCCTGATCCCCAACCGGCTGAACACTGCCGCTGCCGTTCAGGTTGCTGCTAAGTGCGCCCTCCCCGAATGTGCCCGACTGACTGACGCCGTTGATAAAATAGTAGCTTTTTTCATGGGAATGATCCCATCCCTGCTTCGGTTCTCCATTTGTCCCAAAAGCATAGGGCTGGCCGTCGATCACACACCACCCGGTCATCTGATTTCCGTTGCCGTCCAAATAGCGCGTGCCCGCATCCGTTTCAACCCAGCCGGCCTGACTGACACCGTCCACAAAGAAATAATCCTTTCCATCGATCTCTGTCCAGCCCTGTGCCGGTGCGCCGCTGTTGTTGTAGTATTTCAGGACGCCGTCCGTTTTTTTCCAACCGTTCAGTCGGTTTTTGACCCGTCCATCACTATCCAGTTCCCAGACCTTTCCGTCCTCCTGATAAGTACCGGTGCGCGGATGTCCGGTTTCGTCAAAGCAGTACTGCACTCCGTCCAGCATGATCCAGCCGGTGTACAACTGGCCGGTCTCCGGTTGGAAATAGTAGTATTTTCCGTCTATCTTCGCTTCGCCCTGGGTGAGCTCTCCATCTGCGTTGGCATAGCCGACATAGCCGTTCTCTTCGATCCAGCCGACCTTCAAAAAGTTGTTGCTGCCAAAATAGTAGAGCTTATAGTTGATCTCATACAGCCCTTGCGCACGGGTGCCGGTAGTCGGCGAGATATAGTAGCGATGCAGTCCTTCGCCGTGCCACCCCGTAGTCTTACTCTGGATCGCATTGTAAACTCCAAAAGCGGCCCCTGTGAGCAGACACAGGCACACCAGTACTACACCGACGGCTTTCAGCGGCGTTGCCGCCCTTCTTCTGCGCGTATTCTGCGTCACGCTAAACCGATATCGTTTGATCTTCTGGCGTTTCATTCTCATCTTCCCATATAAAGATTCAGCCCCCGGTGGAATGCCAGAGGCCGAATTTCATGTTTAATAGGCGTCCTGTACCGTCTCTTTACCGTTTTCACGGTAGGTCGTCACAGTAAAGCCGTTGTAATACAGCAGGCCATCCTCGCCATCACCGATGCAGCTGGAAGCATACTCCGAACTGTTCGGCTTGCCAATAGCGGCATACAGCTTGGAAACGTCTTTACCCACATACTTCAGGGCAGTTTCCAGGCTGGCAGTTTCTGCCGGAGCAGTCTCTGTAACGGGCTTGCTTTCCACAGGCTCCGTCTTTTCTTCTTTGGAGGAAGCAGCCGTCTCCTGCTTTGCAGGCTTAGATTTTGCCGCAGTCTCGGCCTTGGATTCGGCCTTGGATTCGGCCTTCGACTCTGCCTTGGATTCGGCCGGTTTCTCCGATGCCGCCTCGCTTACCGCAGAAGAAGCTTCGGAAACTGCCTCCGAGACAGCCTCGCTTTCCGGCACAGCCTCCGACGAAGCAGCCTCCAATGCCACAACGGAAACCGATTCGGATTCCACAGCCGAGGAAGCGGTCGTTTCTGCTTTTGCCCCGCATCCCGATGCCAGAAGCATCGCACCGCAGAGCACTACACCCATCATCTTATAGTTTACATTCATTTTGTTTGTTCCTTCTTTCTATTCTTTCAGTCAGTCGGCCAGGGCGCAAAAGACCCATTCACCGTCCGACAGAAATGCTGCTTTTAGTTGCTGCTCCCGCACATTCTGCGGAAGATACACCGTAAACGGCTGTGTTCTCTCTCCGCAAGGGGAAGCTTCGTAGGTTCCGGTCTCTGCCAGAATGTAGATCGGAGAGTCGTCATCCACACGCTGCCCGCTCAGATCGCCTGTCAGGCAGAAAGTCCCCTCCATTCGGCTGTCCTTCCGTTGTGCCTTCGCACTTGTACCGGTATCTGCTGCCGGGACTGCCATGCGTTCCGGAGCAGGCATTTCCGGGGCGCGTTCCAGCAGCCAGTTCAGGTTGCGTTCCACCAGTTCCACCAGCAGCACATCGGGCTGCTCTTCTGTAACAGCCGTCAAAAGGTAAGGCATATTCCGGGAGAAACAGGCGTTGCCGTAGCTCTGTGCCAGAAAAGGATGCAGATTGATGCCAAAGGAATCGCGGTATACAAAAATGCTTCCGTCTGCCGCCGAATTTTCCGTGTGGATCGTGATATCATCTGCCGAGTGGAATTTTTCGTCATACTGATAGGTAAAGTCGTATGCCGTATCCTGTTCCGTCTCGTTTCCGGCAGGGTACACCATCTCATACAGGTCGCCGGTATGCGGGGATGTTTTTCCATTGATGCAGGAATCAAACTCCGCTTCAGAGCCTTTCAGTTCTTTCAGCAAAGTCTGTGCTGCCAGCTGTGCGCCCCGCATATTCCAGTGGCTGTCCCGACGGTAATACAGCTGCTCTTCGTGGTCAGACAGTGTTTTGAACAGATCCACATACCGGACATTCTGCTGTTCCATCTGCTGCTGAAGCAGTTAGGCGTTCCGTACGGAGGCTGCCGTATACCGTGCCGGCATCTGACCGCCATACAGGGAATTTTTATTGGGTGCGATGGTAAAGCAGAACCCAATGCCGTTCTCTTCGCAGTATTCCTGCATCAGACCCAGTACATGAGCGGCCGCATAACTCTGCCGGGCTGTAAAGGGTTCTGCGCCGGTATAGTCCGCAAGGGTGCTTTTATAGAACAGCCAATCGTCTTTTCCCAACAGCACACTGCTGCTGTCCAGCGTTTTGAGCACGGTTCCGGTAAGCTGATCGTTCAAGGTGATCATCTCATGACGGAGCCCGAAATGATCCGCAAAATAATCCGAAAACTCATTCAGGATACCGGTATTGAAGCTGCCATCCTCTTTCCGTAATTCAGGAAAGGATGCAAGCTGCTCATTGCCCACCGCTTTTTCCGTCTGCCAAGGCATCACAGCCACAGACAAAATGCAAATTGTGGCAATGACCCCCACAAACAGGATATATCCTAATTTTTTCACTTGCATTTTTCCACCTCAGAACTGGAAATAGATAAAAGGCACATAGGATGCAGCCGACAGATGCAGGATATCCACCAGCAAAAGCGCCAGCACCCCTGCATAACTCAGTGCCTGAAGGCATGCATACACGCTTCCGGTCTGCTGCTCTGCTTTACGGCAGACCAGCGGCAAAACCGGCATACTGCCCACAAGGCCAACCGCCAGTGCAAACAGGGTCAGCGGGGTCAGACACTGCGCCAGCAGCAGCCCTGTCTGCGCAGAGGCAGAGCCCCCGGAAAACATGGCTCCTATCATTGAGAAGGCCTGCCCCATGTTGTCTGCACGGAAGATCACAAAGCCAACCAGCACCACAAGCAGGGTGTACAAATGTTTCAGCACCATTTTTCGGCTACCTCAGCAATCACGGAAACTGGTAGCTGAACACCGTTTTATTCAGCGGCATTTTATACATATTATATTCTGCATGGCCGTATCTGCCGGCACGATAGCCCCACTCCAGTTCCACATCATAGATATAGGGAACTCCGTTCTCGCAGATCATGACCCATGCATGGTCCGAGTCCTTGCGGCTCACACCGCCAGACACTACATAGGCATTGTAGCCCAGCCGCCGGGCCATATAAAGGAACTGGCCTGCAAAGCAGTAGCAGTTGCCCTTTTTGTGTTCAAACATGAACAAAGCGCTCTCTTCTGCCCAAGCCGTTGTGCCTCTTGCCTGATGCGGACGGGCAAGGTATGCGCCGTGATCCCGGACATACAAATAGGCGGCGCGCAGCTTTTGCGCCTTCGTCATGCCAGAGTTTGTGCACGCAGCCAGTGCCTGATCCACATAGCTGTCCAGCGTTGCATTGCCAGAGGTATAGCGGCCATTCGCATCAAAAGTAAGGTATTCTACCGCGCTGTTCGTCAGGAACGAGCCATCCTCTTTGACATAGTACATTCCTCCGTCGATCTCGTGCAAACCCTTGGCGTACCGATCGATGGCATAGCCATTCTTCGAAACATGATACAGCTTGCCGTCAATCGTCACAAAGCCACCTGTGCCGGTGCGTCTACTGACTGCACCGCGTATGCAGTCGGCACCAGAAGCATGGCCGACATTGCAAGAATAACAGCCGTTACACTAAGTTTTTTAGCATTTTTTCATACCCCTTAATCGATTGATTTTTATTGATACTCGTTCCAGATCTGTTCCTTCAGCTTTTTTCCCTGCCTGCGCAGGATCCATGCTGAAACGACTGCCGCAACAGTCGAAACGATCATGCCAACGATTCCAACCACACAAAAGATCTGTCCGGTAGACGCAGGTATTCCCTCCTTATTTGAGCCATCCGCTGGTGCGGAGCTGGTCGATCAGAAGATAGGCCATCTGCATATCAAAACGATAATCCGATGGATACTGCTCCTGCAGATCTTTCAAAACCTTTTCAGCTTCACTGTACTGATCCAATGCCTGCAGTACAGTTGCCAGATTCAACCGGGTGGCAATAGTATCGTAGCCGCTGTCCACCAGTTCCTCCAGCAGCTGCTGCGCTTCAGCATAGTATTCTTCTGCATTTTCTTTGTCAGATGCTGCCTGCTGCATCATAAGATCCGCAAGCATCTCCTTTTGAAGCACAGCCTGACCTTCCGGAAGATTCTGGCATCCCTGTTTCAGAATGCGCACAGCCTTTTCCATATCGTCCTGATTCAGCGCTGCATTTGCGGCTGACAGGTAAGCATGGCTCAGGAGCTGCGGGTCCTCCACCTCATTGAACACTTTTATGTAAAGCGCAAGCGCCTGATCATAGTTCTTTTGCAAGGACAGAATCTCTGCCGCAACCAGATCACAGTCACCGGAGGAAGCGCCTTTTTTCTGCAATGTATCCAGCTCCTGCTGTGCCTCTTCCAGCTTTCCATCATTGGCAAGTGCAATAGCAAGACCCCCGATAGCTTTCAGTACCTGCTCCCTGTAACCGGACGGCCGCCTGCAGTTCCAGCACCGCATTGGCGTAATCCTTATCATAATACTTAAAGATCGAGCAGATCGTAGAGTACCCCACTCTACAGCCACTATTCTTTTTTAGATTTTACAGCTAATTCCGCAATCGGTCAATGAAAAACACTCCAAAATCCAATTTTTTTGGGAGGGGAAAAAAATTGTTTGACGCAATCGACAGTATTGCCAAAAACCTGACAATTTGATTGTATGCTCCGTCAAACAGGCCCATTAAACAAAAGGAATTGTATCGCCGATGCAGGCGTTGGGCGTGGATATCCAGACCATCCAGAGCATCGTAGGCCATGCCGATACCGAGATGACTGAGCATGATCTCCATGTTCAGGAATCCATTCGGCAGAGTGCGATCCAGTTGTTCAGCGAGGCATTTTCGGCCTGAAAATTGGACGGAACGGCACTAATTATCGCGAGCCAGCTTTTCAAATCGTTGGCATCAACGCTGGCTCGCATATCGCAGCAGATGATGTTGCGTCAAAAAAGCCCACTTGCCCCTGCGATTGACCAGATAAAATCTTTGGCATTGTGGTCAAAATTGTGGTCAAAGCCAAATGAGGCCAGCCTATAAACAAAAAAGTCCAACGATTTCTAACGTGAAATCGTTGGACTTATGGTCCAGCAGAGCTGGACAAATCCGAACTTTTTTCCTCCGCTGAGTCAGCGGTCAAAGTGTCCTCAAGCCGGACAGTTTGGGTGCCATCCTTGTAGTTGAACGTGAGCAGCATCCGGTCATCGTACAGGAAAATGGCATTGACAAAAATTTCAATCAACGCTTTTCGTTGCTTTTTCTGCGAAATATCGAACTTTCTAAATTTCATCAGCCAGAATCGGATGAAATCCTCATTGAAGCTGGGCTTCTTCAATTTTTCATCTGCGATTTTTACAGTCAACTCATCTTTCTGGCTTTCCAGCGCTTCCAGACGCTCTTTCGTTGTCCGGGTGTACAAGCCGTCCTCGATCGCCTTCATCAAGTTGTCCAACTTTTTGTTGACCTCTCGCAGTTGCTTTTCCAGCAGCGGAATCGTGGTGTTTTCCTGATTCTGGACATCCATGACGAGCTGAACGATCTTGTCGATCACCGCATCGTCCTGAATCAACTTCATAGTCTCCCGGACGACCATATCTTCCAGCCAGTCCTTCTGCACGGTCTTTTTGTTGCAGCCCTTGCGCCGTTTGACGTTGGCGCATTTATAATAATAGTAGGTGCGTCCGGTGGCACTGGTTCCGCTTTCGCCGAACATCAGCGCACCGCACTTGCCGCAGAACAGCTTGGTGGTCAGCAGATATTCCTCGTCTGCCTTGCCACAGGCAGGGGCACGCTTGTTCTTATCCAGACGCTTCTGCACCCGGTCAAACAGGTCCTTCGGAACAATAACTGGAATCGCTTCCGGCACAACGATATCCCGGAAAGACAGTTCGCCAATGTACCGGCGGTTCTTGAGCATGGTGTTCACGCTACTGTGGGTCATTTTGCCGCCCAGCATATTGCGGACACCCTTGTCGTTGAGGAAGTTTACGATCTCCACCATTTTATCGCCGTTGTCATACCGCTGAAAGGCTTCCAGCACCAGCGGAGCGGTCAGCGGGTCAAGATGATAGAACTTGTCATCGTCGATTTTATAGCCGATGGTTCCCGTACCGCCAGTACACTTTCCCTTCAAAGCATTCTCCGTCTGGCCACGAATCACCTTTTCGGACAGCTCTGCCGAATAGTATTCCGCCATACCTTCCAGGAGGGTTTCCACCAGAATGCCCTGTGAACCCTCGGCAATGGGTTCCATAACGGAAATCAGGTGGACACCGTTCTTTTTCAGGATCATCTTATAGTTTGCGCTATCAAAACGATTCCGGGCAAAGCGGTCACATTTCCAGACGAGAACAACATCAAACAGCTTTTTGCCGCTGTCTTTGATCATCTGCTGGAACTCCGGGCGATTGTCCGTTTTGGCAGAGAATGCACGGTCAATGTAGTGCTTGATGACCGTAATGCCGTTCTTTTCCGCATAATCTGTGCATTCCCGAATCTGGCCTTCGATAGATTCTTCGCGCTGGTTATCCGATGAATAGCGGGCATAGATTACGGCGGTCATAGACTCACTTCCTTTTTTTATCGAACAGATGGGTAGCTTTTTGCATACTTGTAGATCTGGCGCGCACAGTCGAGGCTCATTTTGCTGGAATCGTTATGTTTGAGCCATGCATTCACATTGCCGGGATTCAGCTTCAAGTCTGTGTAGAGACGATAATTCGTCAGTTTCTTTTTCTGCTGAAGTTCCAATACCCGGCGATGGATCAACGCTTTCGTATCATTGTCCGCAAGAGAGGTATCCCGCACCGAGCAATAGCTGCGCCAAACCTTCAAATAGCCTTCCGGCAGTTCTGATGATTGCTTTTCAAGAAGCACCAGCATTTGCTCCAGCGAATAGAGATTAGAAAGTTGCTCATATTCCGCAGCAATCGTACTGTTTGCGGTGTAGCGGAGCAGCAGTTCTACTTTATCAAAGGCCAAAGCATAGAGAAACAACGGTTCTTTCAGGCGGGGATTCTCGCTCAGACAATCTGCCAGCTTATGAATACTAGCCGTCTGCACCCCGGAAAGCTCTGCCACATACTGCTTCAAGAAACCCTCAAATGTCAGCTTTCGCATGGTCTCCACCTCTCCACATACTCCTGATAACGGATATAAAAATCCCGATACCGCCAGTCGTTCAAGATGCTGGCTTTCAGTTCATCTTCATCCGTTGCAAGGTGTTCCAGCAAATCCCAGTCCAAAGAGTTCCGCACGGCCTCGCTCTCTACGTCTGCTTTGTCGGTGTCCCGGAAAGAGCACAGCTTTGCAATCACCAAATCTTCCAGACTGGGTGTGTAGAACTGCACCTTTGTACCACCAAAGGGTAGCGGCTGAAGCCGGTCTTGGAAGTTATATGGGAAATTGTCGATGTAGGCTTCCACATCGGTGTTGATGTCGTACTTGCCAAGCAAACTGTACAGTTCTTTCGGAACACTCAAGGCATCAATGTCATGAGTAGCGCGGGTCAGCTTGCCCAACAAAATAAACGCACTGCCACCTACAATCACCATCTGATAGCGGTCGTTATTGTCGATCATCAGGTCTGCGTCTTCGTCCAGACGTTCCAGACGCTTGCGGAGGTCATCTAAAATCATCTTTCCCATAAAGTAGCCTTTCACTTTTTCAATAATAGTATTCTTTAATTAAATTTTACATGGAAAAGATTTAAAAGTCAACACCTAATTTTTCAGATTTATATCTCATCGAGTTGAAGCATTCAACCGGCACTCATTATTCAACGGTCTAAGGTACACACTGTCTCCAACACATCCTTTTAGGTCTGTTCTGCTAATAATCATCCATGTGATACCGTTTCCATCTTCATCCTCCAAATCACATCTATAAAATTGATAGCCAAACACCTCTAACACAATATTTACTGTAAATGTTTCGTGCTTAACACACAAAAAACCAAGTGTGAGAAAAAATATCAAAAACAACGCAACGCTTTTCCATTGTGTGAAGTCAAATGCAAACAATGGTAAAATATATGAAAGTAAAAATTCTGATGTCACCGTTTTTTCTTCGGTAACAGTAAGTATTGTATATCTTTCAGCTTCAGAGTTTGCTTCTACTCGAAGTTTTTTTAACACGAAAACAAGAGATATTGAAAAGACAACTAGTATTGTTGAAATGCCTATCTTCTCTATACCTGATGACTGAGTATCTTCTAAAAGGCTCACAGTGTCAACAAAAATAACAGACAACCATAATGGCGCAAATGATATGAAAAACAATGCGCTTGTAAAAAGTTTTGACACTCTATTCACTCCCACTTTCGAGGACTGGACACTTCCATCGGAAGATCATCAAATGGGTCAACCATACCTTTATTACATAGCAGTTTAACAAGCTTTTCAGAAACACCGTTTTGTGTTGTGTCGAATTTTCCTTCAAGCAACGGAAGACCAAACTTTTCGGCCAAACGTCTTCTATCATCCGAATTTTCTAACTTTTTTAAATGCTCGTCATTAAAAGCCACAAATCTTCTCGGATTATGGCCACTTGATGCACATGTCCTAAACAACTCAAAATCTGTCACAATGCGCATTTTTTCTACTGCTGCAACTTTTTGCAAACAGATTCCCTTATATGCTCTTTCTATATTAAAAAGTTTTTCTCCTGCCATGGATAGCATATAAGCTGTATCGTCTATTATTATAATATCCAAGTTGGTTCTGAGTGAAAGTACTTTGTTATCGATTTCGCTAAATGTGCCACTCGATTCCCAAAATTTATGCCGCAATGTTGTAATCGGATTTTGCATTGAAAAAAGTTTAATACGATAATCTTCTCCATTTATACTTAGGGTTTCTTTGATTAGCTGAGCCGATGCGGAAAATTTCAAAGGATTAATTTCCACATCTGGTTTCGATATCGCTTCTTGAAGTGTTTTAAATTCATCACAAATCAATACATTTTCCGCTGGTAGCTCATAAATTGTTTGTGCATCAGCACTCCCATCATATTCTTTTACGGTATGATATTTCTTAAATTCTTTTTTGTAATGATCAGAAATTTCACCAACAAAATGAGTCAGTCTTCCCTCTGGTGAAAGATTGACCTTACAAGTAGAATAACTTGTTTTATTTTTTGCCGACACCTTAATTTTGAGGAGTTGAAGGCTTAAGGAACTTCCTTCTTGGAGCTTATTAAAGATGGACTCAATTTGCTCTAATGTCATTTTTTACTCTTCCTCCTCAAATCGTCATATTGTCCGTCCACATCTCACACTGGCTAATGACCGTGCTGATTGCCGTATCATAATCTTCCGGTGGATACTTATACTTTTTCAGAAGGTGCTTCACCATCTTACGCATACTCGCACGAGCAGTTTCTTTTTTCTGCCAGTCTATTGTCCGATTTTTGCGCAGCATTTCCGTAAGTTCTCTGGTTAAGTCAATCAGTTCATTGTTTTGGTAGAAATCCTTGATGTTTTCCGGCTTTGTCAGAGCATCGTAAAAAGCCAGTTCTTCCTGCGTCAAGCCCAGCTTTTTACCGTTGTTATACAGTTCTGTAATCTCCTGTGCCGTTTTCAGAAGTTCCTTGATGACCTCCTCGTTTGTAATCAAGCCATTGTAGTAAGAGTTCATCAACTGTGTAATCTTTTCTGAAAACTTCTGAGACTGCACAACATTTGTCCGTTTATACAGTGAAACTTGCTCTGCCATAAGTTTTTTCAAAATTTCTACGGCAATGTTCTTTTCCTTCATTTTTGAAATTTCATCCAACACCGCCGGGTCAAACAGGCTGATATTTTCATCTGCCTTCTTACTGTCAAACAAACTGATAACACCTTGACTCTGGATACTTGCTTTCAGCAGTTCATTGATTTGAGCATTGATTTCTTTCAAAGAAAGTGTCTTGCCGCCACTCCCACCATAGGTGATCTTCACCACCGTAGAACGGACTGCTTCCATATAGGCCGCTTCATGTCGCTCCTGCTCCGTGGTCATGCTGGAACACAGCGAATGCGACTGTTTCAGCAACAGAGCTTCTCGCAGGAACAGATCTTTGCGCTTGGGTGCTTTTGCGTCCAGAACAAAGTTTACGCCGCCAGTGACCAGCTTTGCCATCATCAACGGAGAACCACCAATAAATCCGCTGAAATCAAAGCCGTGCAACAAATCTTTGCACACCTGAAGCTTTTCCTGAAACTTTGGATAAGCAACTTTGGCAATGTCCATATCGCCATATCGGGACTGGTCACGCTTGGTATACTCCTTCATAGCGGCTTTGAGGGCAGATGCAATGCCAACGTAATCTACAATCAAGCCGCCCTCTTTGTCCTTAAACACGCGGTTGACACGCGCGATGGCCTGCATCAGATTGTATCCGTGCATTGGCTTGTAAACATACATCGTAGCCAGTGAAGGCACATCAAAACCTGTCAGCCACATATCCACAACAATGGCAATCTTCATCGGGTCATCGTTGTCTTTGAATTTCCGGGCAAGTTCTTCTTTGTGAGATTTTGTACCGATGATTTCTTTCCAATCCTCCGGGTCATTGTTGCCACCCGTCATAACTACGCCGATTTTTTCGTTCCATGTCGGGCGCAGTTCCAGAAGTTTTCGATAAATCTTCATCGCAATCGGGCGCGAATACGCCACGATCATCGCCTTGCCCGTCAAAAGATTAGCGCGGTACTTTTCGTAATGGTTGACAATATCTTCGCACAGCGATTGAATGGTAGAGTCTGCCCCCAGCACACTCTCCATCTGCCCCAACATCTTTTTGCTTTTTTCAATCGTTGCAGCGTCCGATTGCTGTTCCAGCGCATCGTAGGTCGCATCAATCAAGGCCAGCGTATTTTGGTCAAGGTGGAGTTTGATAACGCGGCTCTCATAGTAAACCGGACGCGTTGCGCCATCTTCCACCGCCTGTGTCATATCATAAATATCGATATAATCACCAAAAACTTCACGCGTATTTCTATCTTTTGCCGAAATAGGTGTTCCTGTAAAGCCTATGTAAGTTGCATTCGGCAGGGCATCATGAATGATACGGGCATTGCCAATGACCGTATGTGCTTCTTTTTCGCCCTGTTCATTTTCTTTGATGACAATTTTTTCATCAAAACCATACTGTCCACGGTGGGCTTCATCCGCCATTACCACAATATTTCTACGTTCGGACAGTGGCTTCTCGCCACGCTCAAACTTGAACATCGTGGTGAAGATAATGCCGTTTGCTTTTCGACCATCCAGCAGCTTGCTTAGATTTTCCTTGCTGGTTGCCTGTACAGGTGTCTGGCGCAAAAACGGCGCACACTTGGCGAACTGCGTGTAGAGCTGATCGTCAAGGTCAATGCGGTCTGTCATCACAACGATGGTGGGGCTATCCAAAGCTTCTTGCAGTAAATGGGCGTAGAATACCATCGACAGCGATTTCCCGCTGCCCTGCGTATGCCAGAACACACCACCCTTGCCATCCGTTTTAGTGGCAATCTTGGCCTTTTCGATAGCTTTTCGCACTGCAAAATACTGGTGGTATCCAGCCAAAATTTTAATCGGCTTCTGCCCATCGCCGGAAAACAGGATAAAATTTTTCAGAATATCTAGCAACCGGGCTTTCTGGAACATCCCCTCATAGAAGGTATCAAACTGCGCATACGCGGTGTTTTCATAATCACCGTCTCTTGTTTTCCATTCCATAAAACGGTCAAGTCCAGAAGTGATTGTTCCTGCCTTGTTGGTCGAAAGGTCGCTGATTACACAGATTGCATTATAGTAGAACATCGAAGGGATATCCTTCATATAGTTCCGAATCTGGTTGTATGCGTTTTCTGCACCCACTTCGTCCTTGGAAGGACTTTTCAGTTCCATCAAAACCAACGGCAAACCATTGATAAACAAAATAATATCCGGACGGCGGTTGTTTCCATTTTCCACGAAGGCATACTGGTTTACCACATAGAAATCATTTTTGTCTGCATCTGCATAATCAATCAGCTTTACTACCGAAGACCGTTCTTCACCCTTGACTGCGTATTTGACCGTGATACCGTTTTGCAGATAGTCCATAAAAATAATATTCTTCTGCAACAGGCTTCCTGCATCATAATCATTCAGTTTCAGGATGGCTTCATCAATTGCCACAGCCGGAAGGCTACGATTCAGCCGCACCAGACAATCCCGCAAAACATCGTCCAGCAGAGGGCGGCTGTAATCCGTCCGGTTCATATCAGGAGCATAAATGTGGGTGTACCCCATATTTTCAAACAGCTCTATGACTGCTTGTTCAAAGGTATCTTCGGTAAATGAAAGCATGACTTTTCTCCTCAACTATTATCCGCCGAAGTTGCTGTATTCGATTCTTGCGCAATGGCCTTCACAATCTTTGTAACGATAGAATGCGCCGCTCTTTTTGCCACCGCGCGTCCCATCGGCGTACCATTATCCAATGTATCCGTTAGTGCCAATCGAACTTTACTGAGTCCAATTTCCTTACGATACCAATCCGGCATCAGATTCTTTTGAATTGCAACGTAACAATCATCAAAAATTTCTGGATGCACAGTATTATGTAATACTTCTCGAATAATCTCATCCACTTTATCATCTGAAACATCTGAATCGCGCACTTCTCTAATACTTGTTATCGGAACTTCTGTTTTCACAAACCGATCAACCATAGGCTTTTGTGTGTTCGCATAATTGCTTTTAATATATGCCATCTGGTGCTCAAGTTCCGGGAACAGCGTCCCTTCGTTAATATTGTAAAAACTCAGTTCCTCTAAAATCGCGTCTTTTCTTCCCGCTGGTATTCTAAAACTTTGAAGTTCAAATTCATCTTGGACATCACTATATGCCCGTTTAACAATGCTCTGTCCGATTTTTTCTTTCAGTTGAACATTATATTTTCCGCAGATCAAAAAAGAGCCGCTTTGCCGTACCAATCTTTCATTATTCAAGTTGGAAATCACAAAATAATTTCTTTGAATAATCGAAAGCAAGCTTTTATACTCGCTTGCCTCGCACTCTTTTAACTCTTTATCTGTATAAATTCCATACTTGTTCAAATCCGAGAGCAGTTTTTCTAATGTATAATCGCCCGAAATTTCATGACTCGCTAAATATGCCAGCACTTTGATCTCTAGGTCGCTATAACTTTTTCCGTAATCGCGCTTATAATAGATTTTCCCATCGGTCGGCGGCAATAACGTAGTCTTCCCGTCAGTTATCTTTTTCTCTTGATTGTTTTGGCAAGCAAAATACAGTGCCACCAGTGGGTTTTCCGTCACATCCAACAGTCTTGTTGGCAACCCATAGTGTTGCAATTTTGCGAGCTTTTCAAAATCTGTTGTCAGTTTTCGGAAGTCGTCAGGATTCCGTGTGTAGGCAGCGTTTATCAATTCTGCTTCGTGTGGTAGCATCCCACCACGGAACACTCCCGGCATGACGTTCCATTCGTTGCTGGCCTGTCCACGGAAGAAATAGTGCTTTGTGCTCACTTCCGCGCCTTCTTCTTTCTTTACGGTTTCCTTTATATCAGAAATGTAGGTCAGGTAGCTATTAAGGTTTGTAACAACGCATTCCCTCGGATTTCTTGTCTTAGCATTATCAAAATCTTCCATATTATCCCTTCATTTCTTTTATAAACGATAATTTAGTGGCTTAAAATTAGATGCCGGAGACATCGAGTTCACCCGACATCAAACGGGGCAGGATGGTATCTCGTAAATCCATCAGGTCGTGCGATTCACGAGTAAGATTCTGCATTTGTAGAAACATTGGCTTTATAATTCCATCGAAGCGTTGTAGTGTTTCTTCATCAGGTAATATAGTTGGATAGCCTTTGAGAATATCCGTCTTTAGATTGTTAAAAACGCTACCATTACTCAGGTTAACCAGCTGCTGACGAATATACTTAAAATATAAATAGAGATATTCATTGGAAAATCTTGATTCAGGGAAGTAAAGCCATCCGTCATGAATACAGCTATCAACATCAAGTATTTTGGGAATGCCCGGTGTCGCACTGTTGGAAAGCACAAGTGAACCGGCTTTAAGAAAAACTGTTTTCTTTAATCCCTCCTCGATTATATGATCCTTGATGTCAATAATAAATGGTGTTTGTAGGCCCGTTACATCTGAAATCTTAAGCCATCGTAAACCTGAGTCAGACAAGTATTCCTGTATTGGTCTGGGTGAACCTCCACGCTTAATATTAGCGTAGTCTCCCAATTTACCATGAAGCCAAGAATTTGGTGCCGTACCATCCCATGGCTCGTAATTGAGAAACCAAGACTTGAAAAGCGCTTGCGCTTGCTGTTGTAAATTATCGTTTATCTTTTGATTGACTTCAATTTTACTATCGATTGCAGATAAAATTCCAGAAATCCTTTTCTGCTGTTCCAGTTCCGGAAAAGTCACTACAACTTCTCCAAGTAACTTGGTATTGATTGAAGGCATTGTTGCTCCAACGGATATATTTCGGACAAATTGCTTTGTTTCCTCTAAGCAAAAATAGTAGTAAAGATACTCGGAATCAATTTCACTAGTTGGGCGTACTCGAAGGCATCTTCCAGAAAACATCCATCCATCGTGTTTTTGATCAACATACGAGCATCTATCTACAGAACCCACACGACTAAATACAATATCGCCTTGTTTTAGCACATATTTTTTTAATCGATTTTTATCCGTATTTGATACTCGCGGCAAATTCTGTTCGGAAAACATCTTGTTCCCTAAATGTTCAACTGTGACAATAGGTGTTCCATCCGCAACATAATCTTCTTTATGAAGTTGACTTCCAAACGGTCCTGTTTGAATGTCCGCAAGTTCTCTCAAAAACTTTTCTTTCATTCATATCACCTTATCCAATAAATTTTCTATGTGCCAATTTCACATTTTGTTGTTTTACCATTGCATAGTGCATAGTTGTGTCGATTTTCTGGTGCCCTAAAAGCTGCTGCACCTGTTCAATCGGCATTCCCTTGTCAATCGCTGACGTTGCCAATGTTCGCCGGAACTTGTGCGGATGCACCTTATTTAGCTTCAATCGCCGTCCCAATTCACGGAGCATTGTCTCCACACCGCCGATCATCAACCGCTCATGTGGCTCTTTCAGTGTCACAAAAAGTGCAGGATTGTTATCCACTCGTTCATCCAGATAATTTTGAAGGTGGATCTTCGTCCGTGCGTCAAAGTATACCAATCGTTCCTTGTTGCCCTTACCAAATACAACACATTCGCGCTCGTTGAAATTGATATCCTCCCGATTAAGCGTTACCAACTCGCCAACACGCATTCCAGAAGATGCCAGCAAATCAATAATCGCCAAATCTCGTACTGTTGAACAGTTGTCACGCATCAGTTCCAGTGCTTCATCGGTGTACGTTTCCTTGATGATTTTGGCGGTTTTCACTTTGTGAATCCTGCGGACAGGGCTTTTCACAATAAAATCTTCATCTTCCAGCCACGAGAAGAAGCTGGAAAGAATACGCCGGATATTGTCAATTGTAACTTTGCTTGACCGCCGCTGTGTTTGATAATCCGTCAGATACCTTCGCAAATCGTCCGTTGTAATTTGCTGCGGTGATTTTCCCACACCATTCAGCATCGCTGCAATAGTTTTTGAATAATAGGTCAGTGTTTTCTCCGAGCATCCCTCTATTCGTTTTGCGGTGATAAATGCTTTTACTGCGTTCTGTTCTTCAACTTTTGAAAGTTCTTCGCTCTTTTCAAGAATCAGCCCTTGAAACGATGTTTCCAGCACCATTTTCAGGTACAAGAGCTGTTCATTGTTGAGATACGGCAGCATTTTTCGCTGTATCTCGTTGATAATCTGATTTTTCATCGCCGTATCTCCTTATTACGATTTCAGAGAACAACGGCAGTGGCAGTTTCTCCGTAAAACCTCGCCACTGTGAGGCTTAGATTAGATCAACCCTTTTTAGCTCTGTTTTCAGCTTGCCAAATAGCTTTTTTAGCCTCACTTGGCCGTAAATCCCAGTATTTTTGCAAAAGAAAAACGCTCTGTTCTCTAGGAATATTTGCTTCCACCAATGCAGAAGCGCCTCTCATTACAGAACGAATTTGCTCTGTCTGAATAATTTCAGCTTCTCTTGCATCCCGTGCCTGCCTGTTACGTGCTTGAAAGTCAAGAATAAAATTTGCCACCTTTTCTTTCATGTCATCTTTCACTATATACACCCTTTCTTTTGATAGAAGCAAATAAACGATAATTTAGAGCAGCAAGCAGTTGCTCTTTTCAAGTCTTGGTTTGTAGATTTTAGCTTGTTCGGGGGTACCGTTCCTGAAAATTGGGAAGATACCACACTGGAAAATATCACGACACTGATAACGCGTGGAATTGCACCTAAATATTCTGATAATTCTGATCAAACAGTTGTCAATCAAAAATGTATTCGTAATCATACAATCGATCTTTCGCTTGCTCGAACCCATACACCGAAGGCTATCAATGAAAAATGGCTCAAATTTGGTGATCTATTGATTAATTCTACTGGTGATGGCACTTTAGGGCGAGCTGCACAAGTCTGGTTCGCCCCTAAAGCCCTTACTGTTGATTCTCATGTGACTATTGTCCGGCCAGCGCGAGAAGAACTGATTTTCTATATCGGACTTTGGGGAATTTTACACGAGAAAGAGATCGAATCGCTTCACACAGGCAGTACAGGGCAGACAGAATTGCCAAGAGATCGAGTGAAAATGCTGAAATTGCTTCTACCTGACAATATCAGCTTGAGTCGATTTAATTCCATAATCGCCCCGATGGCTTCTACTATTATTTTAAATCAAGAAGAAAATCAAAAACTTGCAAGTCTCAGAGATACGCTTCTGCCAAAGCTCATGTCCGGTGAGATCGATGTTTCTAGCATTCAGCTCTAAGCCGCTAAATTATCGTTTACCCTTTCATTCAAAGCAATCTTATCATCAAGTTCAGCTAGAAAACGACCAATCTTCTCCTGTTCTGGCAGCTTTGGAACAGTTAATTCGAGATTTTCAAGGACAAGTTGCTGAACTCTTTGCCTTCCAGAAGAGCCAACCATTGACTTAATCGCAACATTTCTAAATTCCGGGCTTGTTGCAAGATAGTATACAAATTGTGAGTCACTCACACCCGGTTTGGCTCGAAGAACAATAAATTCAGTAGAACCAAATGCAATTTCGTTTTCTTTCAAGCAATCAACGAATGCTGTTTTCCCATTTTCCAAACAGGGGGTAATTCTCGCCATTATAGTATCGCCATTTGCAAACTTTGTTCCACCCGAAAACTCTGCCTGCTCAACACTCGGAACGACTTTCGTAAATGGTCGCAGCTTGTCCATCGATATTTTGGTTGCGACTGTTCCCTTTTTAATGCTCAATCGAGGATTGAAGTCCATGAAATCAGCCGCCCGAACAGTTTGCCACTCAGATTTCATATCCAATCGCCCCCAGCTTCTCCTTGATTTCCGCTTCCAGTTTGTGCGACTGTACGAACAAATCCGACAGTTCCGAAGTCAGGCGTGCCATTTTTTCCTCAAAGGGTTCGCCATCGTCCTGCTGTTCCTCGATGCCAACGTAACGCCCCGGTGTCAAAATGTAGTCCTGCTTTGCAATTTCTTCTGTGGTGGCAACAGCGCAGAAACCCTTTACATCCTCCAATGTGCCTGCAACATAGGCGTTGTAGGTGTCGGCAATCTTTTTGATGTCATTTTTTAATGTACCATCTTCATTTTTGTATTCTTCTTTTGTCCCATCCGTCAATTCACGCAACTTGCGGCTTACCATAACACCCATCTTCCGAGCGTCAATGAACAGATTTTTGCCGGGCTGCTTTTTGCGTTTGGAGATGAACCAGAGCGAAACGGGAATCTGGGTCGTATAGAAAAGCTGCGTTGGCATGGCAATAATGCAGTCCACCAGATCAGCATTCACAATGTTCTTGCGAATCTCACCCTCACCGCCGGACTGGGAGGACAGGGAACCGTTTGCCAACACCATGCCCATCCGACCGCCGGGCGCAAGGTGATAAATCATGTGCTGAAGCCATGCAAAGTTGGCATTGCCAGCCGGCGGCATACCATATTGCCAACGCACATCATCTTTGAGCTGCTCTGCGCCCCAGTTGGACAGGTTGAACGGCGGATTTGCCATGATATAATCTGCGCGCATGGTGGGGTGCTGGTCGTCAAGGAAAGTGTCAGCCGCATACTTGCCGAGGTCAGGTTCGATTCCACGGATGGCAAGGTTCATTTGTGCCAGCTTCCATGTGGTCGGGTTGGAATCCTGTCCGTAAATCGAAATATCGTTGATGTTGCCGCTGTGGTTTTCTACAAACTTTGCCGACTGCACAAACATACCACCGCTGCCACAGCAAGGGTCATATACACGCCCCTTGAACGGTTGCAGCACTTCTACCAGCGTCCGCACAACACAGGACGGCGTAAAGAACTCGCCGCCACGCTTGCCTTCCTGCTCTGCAAACATCGACAGGCAGTATTCATAAGTGCGCCCCAGAATGTCCTTTTCGCTGCCGTGTTCAATCATTTTGATGTTCGTAAACAGGTCAACAACTTCGCCCAACCGACGTTTATCTAGTTCCGGACGCGCAAAATTTTTCGGCAGAATATCTTTTAGGCGCGCGTTTTCTTTTTCGATAGCACGCATTGCATCATCGATTACCTGACCGATTTCGGGATCATGTGCCTTTGCAGAAACATCGCTCCAACGCGCACCAGCAGGCACAAAGAAGATTCCTTCCGATGTGTACTCGTCACGATCTTCCTCAAAACCATCACCGTCTGCAACCAGCTGATTGTACTTATCTTCAAAACGATCCGAAATATATTTCAAGAAAATAAGACCAAGGACAACGCCCTTATACTCCGAAGCATCCATGTTGCCCCGAAGTACACAGGCCGCATTCCAAATCTGTTTTTCAAATCCAATGTCGGCGGTGTTTTTCTCTGCCATGGTTCAATACCTCCGTTTTAGCTCAACAAATTCTGCTCTGAGTATAGCACAGATGTGCCGATTTTCCAATTTGTGCGCATAAATTCTTTGCTAGACGCTTCGATTTTCAGTAGATAAGTCCTACTATTACCGCTTTAGCACAATAAATTTTACAAAACCCTCTTGACGCATTCTACATGCCGTGGTATTTTTCTTGTAAGTCCCACTGGTTTTGTGGATTGGTTACAAGTCATCCACAAGATGTGGTCGTGTTCATTTTGAACACAGCCACAGAAAGTGGTTGGTTATCACCGTGAGACCCACCACTTCAGTGAGGGAAAGTCCGCAAAAGAATTTACCGCCCCGCAACACACCCGATTCATTTTGCCGCCGATTCACCCGACAAAATCATCGCTGCGCTGCATGGGCGGTATTTTTCTTTTTCACAA
>OGZI01000775.1_pt1 | contig 37394 bp, 77 predicted proteins | sample 1576711 | NCBI WGS metagenome assembly OGZI01 (sample SAMEA3541482, study PRJEB24748) | human gut metagenome | biome: human gut; feature: human-associated habitat; material: faeces | place: China | collected 2012
AGTTCCTACGGTTCTTTTTATTTTTAGACTGCTTGTTTTATTCTTAGACCTTCATTAAAACTTGTTTTATTTACTCTCTTTTTCATTTACTTTTTTATCTAAAAACTCTAATATTGCTTTTATTAATTTTGATAGAACTCTTGCCATTATTCCAAAGAAAGCCCCCATTCAAATCATCTCCTATTAATTTCTATTATTCTATTATTTATTTCTTTATCACCTTTAAAATCTGCAACTTCTATTTTATTGGTTCCTTCTATATTCTTTATCATTATTATCTTATTTCCTTCTTCGTCAAATTTTATTAATTCTTTTTCCTTATTATATTTTGGATCAATTTTTAATTCGAATATTTTATTATATGGATCTTTTTCAGAAAATATTTTTTGTGTTATTGTTTCAGGAATAATTTTTGTAAAATAATTAAAATTAGTTTCTATAATTAAATTTCTATATACTCTTCTTTTTTCTAAATAACTTTCTAAATTTATATAAACGTTTTCTGCCAGTGAATAATTTTTATTGATAAATTTTCCTTCATTTACTTTAATTATAGTTTTTGTTTTATAGTTATTATCACTATATGGTATTTGTTCATACACAATAATTTCTTTATCTAGTTTATTATCTTTTACATTCAACTCAATTATACCGTTTCCAAGCAAATAATACTTCCCGTTAATAATTTTATTCTTATCTTTTCTATCTTTAACTGTAGCTATTCCGTTTTCATAGTCTATCTTTAAATTTTTTGATTTTTTTATTTCCTTTTCTATATCTTCTTTTAATAGTTCTTTATTTAGCGTTATACATAAATAAAAATATTTCTTTAATTCATCAATTGATATTTTATCTAATAATGGATTTAATATGTTTTTATCATAAGAAATTCTATAGTCATCTGATAACTTAGTATATTTAATTAAATTGAATGCTTTATTATTAATGTATAAATCTTGCATCATATAATTTATTATATTTGACATTTATTTAAACACCTCTTTTTTAAAAAAATACAGTTATAAAATAAACGAAAAGTATTTCTAATATTAGTATTTTTTGATATATAGGAATTTTTAATGCCATTATATAATGACTAAAATTCAAATATTTTTTATATCTTTTTGAATGATAAAAAAACACAACCATATCTATTGTTATAACTAATAATATGCAAAATACTAATTCGTTTATCATTTATCTCCTCCAAATAATTATAATTCTTTTTCTATTGATCTAAAACCATCTATAAATTCTTTAATTATTTTCTCTTTATTCTCTTCAGTTATAATTAAAGATTCTGGAAATCCTAATTCTAATTTTTCTAAAATTTTATTAAGATATAGTATTTTATCATTTATATTATATTTTTCTAAATTTGCTAAAAATACTTCTTCTTTTTCAAAATCAAATCTTTCTCCTACTTGTTGTCCTAATTTAAATATTTTATTTTTCATTTTCATCACTCCTTATTTGTCAATAAAAAAAGAAAGAGTGAAAAATTCTCTTTCTTTTAATACTATTTATTTATTTTTTCCCATAAAATATATTTGCTTGGAATATCATCACTTAACCAATTTTTTTTAATCCTTCTATATCTATTGGCAAAATGATCACTTCTCCATGTCTTCTTCCAACATTTCTAGCTGTTTCTATATCTTTAGAGAGATGAACATATTGCCTATTCCCTTTTATTATTCCTTTTTCTCTAATACTTTCTAAAAATCTAGTTGCTGTTCCATGATATAGAATATTTGGAGGTGTCATCTCTTTTAAATTTAACTCCACTTCAATAGAGTGTCCTTGACTAGCTCTTATTTTTTCTTTCTTTTCATCAAAAGAGTATCTATTTTTATCATCTTTTCTAACTATTCTTTCTAATATTTTCATATCAATATATCTATCTGAAAGTTTTATTTTTTCTATTAACTCGTTTATATCTACCCAACCATTTTTATCTAAAGTTATTCCTATTGTTTCTGATTTATGTCTAAGAATTAGGCTTAAAAATTTACTAAGTTTTATATCATCTAATTTTTTCATAATCCTTCATTTGTAATATTTGATTAATTTTTATTATATCTTCACTCCAAAAAATCATATTTGGAATATTTTTAAATTTTCTTTTTAATTTTCTGAATTCTTTTAAATTTTCATTAGAAATATTACTCCATATATCAAAAAAAGCAAAGTCAAATCTTATATCTGAAGTATAATTAAAAATATCTTCATTTATTATTTTTATTTTTTTGTTATCTTTATAATATTTTCCTATTAATTTTATAACTTCTTTTGATTTCTCTATTACAGTGATGCTTATAACTTCTTTCTTACCTTTAATATTTTGTAAATACATTCCTAAACCTAATCCAGCTACTAATACATTTCCTCTAGCTTTATTTATAGCTTCTATATGTGTTTTTTGTTCCATAGCTGTATTAGACATTATTATATTCCCTTTATAAGTTAATTTTTTAAATTTTCCATGTTCTAAATGCATTAAATAATTTTTTTCAAATAAGTTTCTTAATTTTGCATAATATTCTGGAATTTCAAATGTTTCTATTTTCCAGTCATTTATTTTTTCATCTTTTAAATAATCTAAATTAAAATTAAATTTCATAATATTTTTCCTATAAATAACATATTATTATTTCTATATTTAAATCTTCGAATATTTCTTTTATCATAGATTCAACTTTATCCCAAGATAGTTTGTCTAATCCACATCCAATTTTAGGCATAACTAATTTATTTATATTTTTATCAACTAATCTATCATCTATTACTTTATAATATTCATTACAATATAACTTCCCTTCTATTGTTTCTTTCATTTCTAACAAAGCTTCTCTTAATGAATCATATGTTGGTTTCTCCCAATATTTATCTTTTGTTATTAGATTGAATACATTATCCACTCTTATACATTTTTGTTTTAATGTTTCTGGATATTCTTTTCCCATTTCTTTAAGAGTTTTACTCATATTATATCTTTTATTAAATTCAACAGCTATTCCTGCTTCTAAAGCTTAATCTCTACTTATACAATGTGCATAATAGCAATTTTTTCTTTTAAATATATCTCCTTATTTGTCAATTTTTTTATCAAGATAAACTCAATGTTTACAGCACTTAAATTTTTTTATTTTTCACAATTTTTATCAATGATATAACATTCTGCACATCCTTTTCCTTCTTTTATTTCTAATGTTATATTTTTATATTTAAAGCGATCACCTCTTTTTAATTCGTCATTTATTTTGTTTTGCATTTTAAACTCCCATCTTTATTAAAATATTTGAAAAAACCATATTGTTCTCCACTTCTATATTTTACAGTCATATATAGTTCTCCTGTATCATAATATGTTTTTACAGTTCCTTCAATTAATCCTTTTATACGCATTTCTTCTCTTTTTATATTTCCATTTTTATGATACCATATTTGCTTACCTTCTAATATACCTTTAACATAATTTAATTTAAAATCTATAGTTCCATCTTCATAATAAGCAATTAATTCATCAGTTAATTTATTATTTTTATATTTTTCCGATACTTTTATTTGACCATTATCAAAAAATGTTTTTTTTGATAATAGAACTCCTTTTCTGTATTCTCTTTCTTCTGTTAATAAACAGTTTTCGAATACTTGATATTTTCCATGTCTTTGACGTTTTTCATTTTCGTAATAAATAACTTTTCTATTTTCATATTCTATTTCTTTTTTTATTGTTTTAATAGTCATATTTATCTCCAAACAATTCTTTTTTATTTGTATAAAAATCTGCACTTAAATATTCTTCTAATCCTACTAATAGATATACAGGATAAGAATCCTCTATGCTTAAATATATAATTTTTAATGTTGGACTATATTCATTGTCATTTAAATATCTTAACAATTGTTTATAATTATGTTTTAAAGCTCCTAAACATATTTTTAATTCCGTTATTTGATTTAATTCACTTATAGAGAATTCTGGAACTTTTATTTTAAGATTAGATTTATCTTTCTTTATAAAAGATTCTTTTAATAAGTTATTATATTGTATTATATATTTTAATAATTCATTATCTTTTTTATGTTTTAATATTCTTTCCATAATAATATTATACTATATAATTTATATTAATTAATATATTTTTTTATAAAAATATGTTATAATAATAAATAAATCTAATCGAAGAGCTCGATTAGGATAAATAAAATAAAGCTCAAACTATGACTCTGCTTGAAAAGCTCAAGCAGGATAAACAAAATAAAGCTTAATAGAAAAGAGTAGAAATTAATCTACTCTTTTATTTTTCATTTAATGTTTTCTTTAAAATATAATATTTTCCTAATGAAATAGGTAACAAATATTTATTTTTTAAACCTACATCATTTATCCATTTAAATCTAAATTCATCATTATTAATTGTATTTATTTTTATAGAAATCGTTTCATATTTTTCCAATTTTGCCAATAGCTCAAATAATTCATCATTTATTATAAAACTCAATTGATTTACATATAAACTATCAGCGATTCCAATGTAAAAATCATTTTTAGGCTGTATATTTATATCTTTTTTTATATTTTCTAATTTATATATATTATTTTTTATTAAAAATTCTACTTTTTCTATATCAGATATTTTATTTAGCGAAGAAAAAGTTAAAACTAAACGACTTTCTATTGCATCTTTTCTTGTTATTGCAGTATATATATCTAAATATGCAGTATCTAAAGCTTCTAATACTTTTTTCTGCATCGATTCCATTTCTTCTTTTAGCTCTTTATTTGGTGATTTTTTAGAAAAACTTGATAATGCATTTGCTATTTCTAACATTTTTAATGATATATTTAAGTTTACAACTGGTTCAAAAAATGATAATGACATAAACATATTTCCATAAAATTCATCATTTACTTGTATCAATTGATTCTCTTTATAATCAAGAGCTTCTCCTAAGTTAGCTGTTTTTATATTTTTAAAATTTTTTATATCTATTGAAATATAAGTATCATAAGTATTTCCTTCAATTTGTTCAACTCTTCCTTCTTTATCAAAATTATAACCTGTTTCTTTGTTTATTCCTTTTTTATTCCAACCACTTTGATTAAATCCATCTTTATCTAAATTTGTATTAGTTTCTTTATTTATCCCTTCCTTATTCCAACCTTTTTGGTCGTATCCTTCTTTATCATATAATGTTTTTGTTTCTTTATGATATCCGATTTTTTCTCCTTCTATATAGAAACCTCTTTCATCTGTTTTGTCCATACAACCAAATAAAATAATTGTTAATAAAATAATCAATATTTTCTTCATAAAAATTTCCTCCAAAATAAATAATACTATTATAATTATATCATAATATTATTTAAATTTTCTAGTATGTTTTTTTCTCCAAACATTTATTTTATTATAATGATTTATAAGAAATAATAAGTATTCATCAAATTCTTTTTTAGGATTTAATACTAACTTTTTTTCTAAATAATTATATGTACTAATAGTTTTACCTAAAGTCCTTTGTGTTTTATTAAATTCATTTAATATTTCTTGTGTCCTTTTATTTGCAAATAGTATTAAAGATTTTTTTATTCCCATATTTTATTCCTTAATTAGCTTTAAAATTATATATTGGTTTTACTATTTCTAGTATATCTATTGTATCTCCTACTACTTCTAAAATCTCTTCAATAGGTTTATAAGCCATTGGAGCTTCATCTAAAGTACTTTCACATACTGATGTAGTAAAAACATCTTTCATAGCACTTTTAAACTCTTCTAATGATAATTGTTCTTTAGCTTGCCTTCTGCTAAGTATTCTTCCAGCACCATGAGGAGCAGAGAAATTCCATTCTGGATTTCCTTTTCCTATTCCTATAATAACTCCATCTCTCATATTAATTGGAATTATTACTTTCTCATCTTTTTTAGCTGATGTAGCTCCTTTTCTTAATATATGAAGTCCTTTGTAGTCATCTATATAATTGTGGGTACACTCTATATAATTTCCTTTAATAAAAGGAATATTTAATTTTTCTAGAATAGTTTTTATCATTATTTCTCTATTTAGACAAGCATATTTATTCATTTCTTTTACATCTTCTAAATATTTTTGTTTCTCTTCTCCTACAAGATAACAACTTTCATCTGGAATATGTGGATATTTTTCTTTATATTCTTTTAATGCTTGTTCTCTATCTTCTGGTTTTGTATTTTTTATAATTTCATCATATTTATTTCTTCTAAGTTTTTCTGTTTGTTCTATTGCTTTATCTTGATGATATTTAGCTACTTGTAATCCTAAATTTCTACTTCCAGAATGTACAAATAAATAATAACACTCTTCGTTTTCTCCAACTTCAATAAAATGATTTCCAGATCCTAGACTTCCTAAAGCTAATATTCCTCTATCTAAAGTTTTTTTATCTATATCAGCATTTAATTTAAGTTCGAATCCTTTTGGAATAAATTTAGATTGTTTTTGATTTATTGAAAATCCACTAGGGATATATTTTCTTATTATATCATCTAACTCTTTTAATTTATCTGTATCAAATTTAAAATATCTCTTATCTATTTTATAACCAGCTATTCCACAATTTAAGTCTACTCCTACATGATTAGGACATACTTTATCTGTTATAAGCATTGTAGTTCCTACAACACAACCTTTTCCTCCATGGAAATCTGGCATAATAACTATATTGTTATTATTAAAAATTTTATCAATTTCTCTTATTTGATTAATAGATTCATAATCAGTTAAATTATTTGACATTATTTTATACATTTTTTTCCTCCATATATACTTTAGTTACTATCTGCGTAAAAATCTTATGATTTAAAAATGGTATTTTACTTGAATATCTATATGATACTATTTTATTTTCTGTTGAATTAACAAACTTTAATTCATCTTGATAATACTTATATCCATTATCTTTTGTTTGTATATGATAAATATATTTTTTATACTCTATACTCCTGCTATCTAATACTACTGTTTTACTTATTCCTGCTATTTTTTCTTCTAATATTAATTCTTTATTTTTTAATAAAGGCCCAAATAATAGCATATATTGAATAACCATTAAAGTTATTGGAATTATTGCTTTTAGTTTTTCTTCAAATACAAAATAATATATTATCCAAAAAACAAAACTACCAAATATTATTCCATTAACAATTACACTTAAAAATTCTGTATTTAACATAATAACTCCCATTTAAACATCCATAATAATATATTAGAAATAAGTAAAACTATAATAAAATAATTCTGATATTTTATTTTTTTAGTTAATTCTTCTTCATATTTCATAACTAGTTTATATAGTTTTTCATTAGCTAAACTTGTTTTTATATTTGCTTGTAATATTTCATCCATTTCTTCTTTAGTAAATTCTCTTTTAAGTTTCATTTTTATTCTCCTTTTTGTTCTCAACTATTAATGAAGATATTAGTAGTAAAATTATAATAATTAAGAATAATGAATCTTCGTCTATGTTTATCAAAGAAACAATTTTAGATTGTATCTCTTTTTTAATACATCTAATATAAAAAGTATTACAAATATAAAAAGTATTGGAAAATTTATAGGCAAATCTTTAACCATAATATTACCTCCAAATTTAAAATTCATCACACCATTTTGGTTTTTTATTTTTAATTATTTTTTCTACATCAGAAATCCATATTGCTATATCTTGTATCTTATTTTTTAACTCTTCTAATGATAAATAACCATTATCAGCTAAATCCCATATTTTTTCAAACGAAAAACAAATTCCTTCTTCTGGTGGAGAAAATATATTATTATTTTTTAAATATTTTAATATGTTTTTACCATTTTTAAATGATTCTATATTATTTATTTTCCATCCGTATATAGTTCTAAAAATGGTATATTTAGTATAACTATTATTTTTAGACGAATAAATATCAAAATCTAATGGTTGATTTAAAGTATTATCTCCGTTTAATTTTTTGAATTCAACATTATTTCCAATTATACAATCATATAATTCTTTTAAAGAATGATAATTTTCATAAAACGACTCTACATTATCTTCTGGAAGATATCCTATATTTTTAATTATTTTTTCGCTTAAAATAGGCAAATGCTTCCAATGAATTTCATAAGCTAATTTTGAACATTTTTTAATATATTCATTAAACAATTTATTATTATAATTTCCAGGAACTAATAAGTTTTTTAGTTTTAAATATAATATTTTAAATTCATCTTCTTTATCTATATAATATTTTAAACTATTTCTTTTAACTATAATCATATTTATCCAATCTCTATAATATTGTTTTATCTCGAATTTAAGATAATTTTCGTTAAATAAAAAATCTTTATATACTAAAAAATCAAATTCTTTAATTAATATATTTTCTCTTATTTCTTTATAAGTTAATATACTATCTATTTTTTTATTGTTCTTTATTAAATATTTTGTTAAATTAATTAATAAATTTCTTTTTCTTTCTTTATTTATATCAAAATATTCTTTAATTATTTTTTCAAGATCAAAATTTAATATATAATCACATTGTTCCATTGATTAAGCTCTCATCTCCTTTTAGTTATATTTTTATTTATTAATTATGTAATAATACTCTCCATCTATTTTTCCTACTCTACAATATTTTTGATATACTTCTAATATCATTTTTCCATTTAGTTTATAATCTGCATTATTTATTTTATATCTACCATTTTGTGTATCTAAAATATAATACATCTTTAATTTTCCACTTCTATCCCAAGTTGCTTGTTCTTTTATATTATATATTTTATAAGTTGTTATTAATTTAATTTTATCTATTTCGTATGTAAAAAATACTGAAGAAATTGATAATATAGTAAGAATAATGTTTAATGAATTAAAAAATAAAAACATTTTATTATTATCTTCCATAAGATAATATATACTTAATATAACTGAAAATAAAATTAATATAATAGAAATCATACCTAACGAAATAAATAAATTATACATATATTCTCCTAATAAAATTAAAACTTTATTTTTTTAAAATTTCTAATTTCATTTTATATTTTTCTGTATCTGTTTCTAATATAATTTCTTTATTTTCATATATTAATTTATTTATCATACATTCTAAAAATTCCAATTCTTCTATTTCTTTCTTACTTCCATTTTCTTTGACTATAAATAATCCATTTCCTTTATCTTCTACATCTGCGTAATATATTTTTCCTGTTAATTGTGAACACATTAATTTTTTCATTTTCTACTCCTTATCATCTAATTCTAATTTTTCTAATAATTTATAAAATTCACTTAATTTCCATTCTTCAGTTTCCTTTAAAGCTTTCTTTAATTCTTCATCATCTAAATATGATTTTTCTATTATAAAAAATACACCATATTCTTCTAAAAAAATTCTTCTACATCTAATTCTTCTTAAAGGACTATTATTTAAAAAATGTACTCTTATATCTGGGCATTCTTGTTCAAACTCTATTTCTTTTTTTAAATTTTCTATTTCTTTATAAAGTTTATTATTTCTTTTTATAGTACTCCATTGTCCTAGATACTCTCTTTTTTCGTTTCTTATAGCCATATCATCTGAACCTAAAACTGTTATTTTATTATTTAAATCATATTTTTCAGCTATTTTGTTATTTATTAGTAATTCTCCAGAAGTACTTACCCAAACTTTATCTGTTAATTCTTCTTCTTTTATGCCTAATATTACAGCACTTTTCTCTATTAATAATTTTGATTTTTTGCCCCAATCTTCTATTTCTTTTTCCCATTGTTTAAATTTTTTATCATCTTTTTTAAATAAGAATACTCTTTCATTTATTAACATCTTTTTTCTCCTTTTTTATTTGTTGTGAAAAAGGATACAATTTTTTATTGTATCCAAGTAATCTTTAACGTTATTATAATATTTGGTTATTGTTATTTTATATACTTTCATAATATCACCTAAAAATTATTCATTTATTATAAATCTATATCTTCCGTCAATTTTACATATCCTGCAATATTTTTGATATATTTCTAATTTCATTTTTCCATTTTTTATATAATTTACATCATTTAATTTATAATATCCATTAGATGTATTAAGTATATAATATTCTTCTAATTCATTTCTTTTATAAGAAATTTCTTTTTTTATATTATGTATTTTATGAGTTGTTATCAAAGTTGTTTTGTCCGTTTCTACTAATAAATAATCTAATAAAAAAAAGCCAAAAAAGAATAATATTATTGAAATTAAAAATAATATTTTTCCAAACTTATTGTTTTCTTTATCATCAGAACAAAATGGAACTACTGATATAAGAAAAACAGATAAAGCAATTGTTAAAATTATTAGAGATAAATTAATTAAATTATTATACATTTATTTGTCTCCTTTAGTTAATTCTTTAACTTCTATAATCATATTAAAATGATCTATATATCTATAATCTCTTCCTCCAGTTTCAGCAGGTACTATTTTATAAGATAAAATTTTATAATTTTTACTTAATTCATTTAATTTTTTTACACAACTTTCTATTGATGCCTCTTTATAATATTTAAAACAACTTCCAAAAGATAAGGAATTGATAATAAATAATAATACTAATATTTTTTTAATCATCTGTTCTCCTTTTATTTAAACTTTTAAAAAGTAATTCTTCTGCATCAGCTTCAAAGTCTATTTTTATTCCTATTATTTTACTTTCATTATTTTTTTTTACAAATACAGCATACCAACCATCTCCATATGAAGTATCAGAAATTAAATATTTGTTATCTATCGTTTGTTTATCTATCGCAGTAGCATTCTCGTTAGAAAATAAAATTTCTTTTACTTTTAATTCAAATTTATCTTTATCTTCTGCATATAAACTATTTATTTCTTTATAAAAACTATTATTAAAAACGCATAGAGTTCCAGATCCTACAAATACATTCCCTATATATTGAAAATCTAAGTTACTATATGTTTCATTCTCTAATAATATAACTATGTTTCTTGGCCTATTTATACAATTTCTTAATAAATTTATATTATATTCATATTTTCCAGGAACTATTTCTATTTCTTTTAATAATTCATCTTTAGAATTTTTAAATAAAAAACAAGCATCTCCTACTATTATTTTATCTTCTAATTCGATTAAACTATTGCAGAATTCTATTTTATATAACATATCTAATAATTTATTATTTATAGTTTTTATTTTTTTATTTGATAATCCTCTTGTTGTTTTTATAAAATTAAAAGCTTCTTTTATAGTAAAATCTAAATCTATATTTATTTTATCGCACATAATTCCCCCCTTTAAATATCAAAAATATTTAATATTACTAAATTTTCACATTTATTTTTATCTTTTAATAAATTTACTATTTCTTGCGTATCTATCTTTCTAAAACGTTTTATTACTATATCTTGAAACCCAAATGCTGTACCTTGTTTATTAATCATAACAAAACTTACACATTTATTTTTATAAAATAATTTATTTAACATTTTTCTCCTTATAATTTTAATATAAAGAATTCTTCTATTGTACATTCTTTAATTTTATCCAAAGCTTCCTTTTGATTATTGAATTTTAATGCTTTAGTTATATCTCTACCATAATGACAATGTCTTTTTCCTATATCACTTACATAATATATATTATTTGTTTTTCTTCCTTCTTTGTCTTTTCTAAATTTAGCAATTACATATGTTCCTTTATATTGTTTCCAATATATCATATTTCTTATTCTTGATATTAAATCTAACAACGAACATATTAAGTAAATAAAAGTTCCTATTATAAAAAAAGATAAAACTAGTATAATTGTATAAAATATTATTTTATCGTAATTCATACTTTTTATAACCCTTCCATCAATATTAATTTATATTTTGTTCACAAGTATTATCATAAAATATTTCGCAGATATATTCTAAGTACAAGCATATTCTTTGAATCTCTTAGTTTTTACATAGCTTTAACATGTTCTCTATTTTATTTTTTAACTCTAATAAACAGTTCTCACATAAACATAATGTCGTATTAGATATATTTGATTGATAAAAAATTACATCATAAATATTAGTACTTTTTTCTCTGCAATATATACATTTCATATAATCTTTAGTATCATGTTCTTTAATCTCTATCATATTATTCCTCTTATTTGTCTATTTACCGATCTATCACAACTGGAGTTCTGCGAAGTCATACGTACAATATAATGCAAACATTTTGATCATATTCTTGTAATTTGCTTATTATTTAACTTCTCTACTTCATCTTTAAACTCTTTTGGTTTTAACTTAGTTATTTCTATTGGTATATAATCGTGGAATTCACAACAAACGCTATACGAATTAGGCAATTTAGGAAATTCCCATTCGCTTCCAGAAGTATGTACATGTCCATATAAATGAATTGAATTTCTATATTGTCCATTCCAAGAAATCATAGGATAGTGAGACAATATATATTTCACTCCATCTACTTCTATTTCTTTATAATCATAAACAGCTTTAACTTTATTATGTCTTATATATTTATCATGATTTCCTCTTATTAAAATAATATTACCATTAAGTTCATCTAAATACTTTTCAGCATTTAATCCTTTGTATGCAAAATCTCCTAATACATATACTATATCTTCTTTAGATACTACCTTATTCCAATTATTAATTATTGTATTGTCCATTTCTTCTAATGTTTTAAATGGACGATTACAAAGTTTTATTATATTTTTATGTCCTAAATGTAAATCTGATATTACAAAAATTTTCATTTTTTTACCTTCTTTCTATTTTGATATTATATTTTCTTTAAAAAATTTTCAAATTCGTTATCATAAAAATACAAACTATTATTTCTGTGAATTAATGTTAAACCAATAATTTTCTCATTTAGTTCATTAAAAATTCCAGTTCTATTAAATTTAATTTTTGAACTTAAACTACTTTCTATTTCTATTTTTTCATTATCTAGTAAATACCTTTCTATTCTAAAACATTCTAGTTTAAATTCTCCATTTCCTTTATTTATTTCATATTTTATATACATCTTATTAACCTCTTATTTATTAAATACATTTTTTATTATATTATTATTTTTTTATTTTATACTTAAATTTGAATTAATCCAATCCCATGTTTCTTTTGTAAGCCATCCTTGAAAATCTCTACCTAATTCTGCAATTAATAAATCATTTTCTAAATTATATTTTCCTTCAAGAACTTTATAAATTTCTTTTGAAGTTTCATAGTATGTTCTTACTATCCAAGCTTTTTCAAATAACTTAAAAGTATAAAAATTTCTCATTATCGTTTCTTCTAATAAAAAATAATTATCATAAATTTTTTGATTATACATTATCAAATAAAGTCTATACATTTTATCTCCTTGCAATTATCATTAAATTTATATTTAAAATATAAATCTAATATTATAAAAAATTTATATCTCGTTCTTTTAAAATTAAATTTCAAAATATTTTGAGTTTCCTATAGTTGATGTAGTTATTCCGTCAGCATGATCTATAAAATTAAATAATATTTTGTTATCATTTAATTTTTTTGTTTCTACAATTATATCAAAGTCATAGTAATTAAATCTTATATCGTCTACTACATTAAACTTTATATTTTCCTTACCAGCAATACGTTCTAATCTTTTTATAGCTTCTTCTGCTTTGTATTTAGGATTTCTTTTTATTAAAAATTCTATTTTATTAATCTCAAATAAGTTCTTGTTATCTTTTGAATATTTTTTTATTTGTTTTGTTTTATATTCTTCTAGAGTTACTTCTGTATCTGTTTCTGATAACATAGTATAATAAAATGTATCATTATATGTGTAATATTTCATAAATATTCTTCTCCTTTATTTATTAAATACATTTTTTATTAACCATTCCAAAACTTCTTCAGTATCCTTCCATTTCTTACAAGACCAATAAGTTAAATTTTTTTCATTTTCCCATTCTTTAAGTCTTTCTTTTTCTTCTTCGTCTTTAATTCTATTCCAATACTCTGAATAAGTAATTTGAAGTGATTTATGCTCTCCAGTTTTCATAAATTCTATTAAATTATAGATTATTGTTCTGCTTTCATCAGCACAACAAGCTGAAGTTTTATTATGTTTTATAATTTCATTTTCTAAAATTCCTTTTAAATTTCCTGTTAATAATATTTCTATTAAATTATAAGAATAATCAAAATCAACTATTTTTTCTTGTATTCTAGATATTATTGGAAAAAATATATTTAGTTCAAAATTTCTAAATAAATAATGTAAATCATTTTTATATAAATCATCTACTACAAATTTTGCTATTTCGTTTTCTGAATTTTCTTTTTTAAATACTTCAGATAATTTTTTAATTACATTTTTTAAATCTTCTTGAAATTTATTATTTTCCATTTTTATCAATCAACCTTTCTATGAATATTTCAATTTCATTCCATTCTTTAAATTCTAAATATATATCCGAATCTTCAGTTTCATATTCTGTAAATCCAATATATCTATATCTTGTACACGAATAAATTATATACATTTCTTTTTTAGTTTCTTTTGAAATTGTATATTTTTTATTTTTTATCTCAAACTCAATATCTATTCCACTTTCTATTAATCCTTTAAATGACATTTTTCTTCTCCTTAAAAAAACTACAACTAGTTCCACCTTCTATATAAAATCCTTTATCTTGGCAATATAATTTTCTGTTTGAAAATTCTCTACAATAAATACAATCTATACATTTAGGTATTTCAACTTCTATAACAATATTTTCATTACATTTATATTTAATTCCTGTAGTTCCTAAACTTTTTATAAATTTTCTTGCCGCTTCTTTTACTTTTTTAAATTCTTCAGAATCATAGTTTATAAACTCGTTCATATCTTCATATCCTTCATTTTCTGCTTGAGTTTCAAATACTCCCTGTATATCATTTTCAATAAAATTATCATCAAATACTTCTATTGGTATTGCTCCATAAATTTTGAATCCTTCTCTAATATATTCTAATATCTCATCTTTATCAGGATAAACTATGTATTTAACTTCTTTATTCTTTATTGCACATACACAATCTTCTTTATAATCTTCTAATTTTATGACTTCCATATATTTTCCTCCTAACAATAATCGTATGAATTAAAAGGTTTCCATTTTTTATAATAAGATTTGTGAAATTCTTTATTTATATTTTTAAATCTTCTTCTAGTTATTCTTTTTTTCCAAGATTTCCAATCTTTATTAAAGCTCTTTTTAAACATATCAAAATTTTTATCTCTAGCCATAATTATCTATATGATTTCCTCTTGTTTATTCCATTTTTATGAAATCCTTTAATAATAAGATCTCTAACTACATTACTATCAAATATTGATTCAAAAATATACTCTTCTGCCTTTTTTATATTTCTTATTTTTTCTTTATCAATTGTCAATATACCTATATTTTTATAATAAAGATTTCTAAAATGTAATATTTTTTCTTTATTTTTTCTATAATAATCTTCTGGCAATACAACATACGATTTATTAACTAATTTATTTGATCTTAATTTCCATGCTTGATTAAAAGCTTTTTTATAATCTTTTAATTTTAATTCATATGCTATTATCTTTCTATTTACATACTTAACTACATCTATTCTAAAGTGAGAATCCATATTACCTACTTCTTCAAAAACAAATGTATTTATTTGATTAGATATTAATTCTACAAATTTATTTTGCATTTCTCTTTCACTTTCAAACATAATCTCTCCTTTATTATTTTTTGGATATTTCTTCTAATTTTTTTATATAATAACTGCTTGCTTTTAATTCTAAAAATTGTTTGTATAAAGCTCCTACTACTAACCAACCGAATAAAACGCAAAATAAAAATGATACAATAAAAAGGAATAAAATTTCTTTTATTCCCATATCTCTAATAATATAAAGATTTATTATAGTAATTATCATTCCTATAACTGTTCCTATTAAATGAATGTATAAAAAAATTTCCATATAAACTCCTTAATAATATCCTCTAACACTTATTAATTTATCTGCCAAAGGATAATCTTTATCTTCATTATATGAACTTTTATTTTCAAGATATTTAATTAATTTATCTTCATATTCTTCTTGTAGTGGATTTGTAAAACTAATACATCTTAATATTTCTCTTAATTCTTTAATATCTATTGTTTTTATATTTCCTCTTCTTAATATATATGAAAGATACTCTGATAATTTTTTATCATTAGAATAAGCCATTTTGTATATATCATCTTGATATAATTTTATTTTTTGATTCATAAAAAATTTCATTTATTTCTCCTCTTCATAATTTATTATTTCGTATTTCCAACATTCTTCTATTTGTTTTAGATATACTTTATATGTTTTTTCATTATCTATATGATAAAATGGAGCTCCTATTTTCTCTCTTTTTTTAAATTCATCCCATACAGCATATAATTTATCATTTAACCATTTTTTAGATTCTTCGCTTATATTATCTAAATACTCCAATCCATCTTCAGTATATTCCGAATAAGCTCTTTCTCTTATTTCATCTATGAAATAATCTACATCTATTACATCTTCATAGTCTGTTCCTTCTCCTATTGTTATATATATTATTTTTTTTCCATTTTCTTCTATGATATAATCTTCATTTATATTATCTATAGCTTCATTTATTACTTCTTTTGTTGTATTTCCTTCTGCTATTTCAAAACTTTCTTCATTAAAAGCATAAACTTTATACATATATATTCCTCCTATTTATCTATACAGCATTTGTCATTCGATAATCTTTAGCTAATTCAAAATTAAATCCTAATGCTTTTATAGTATCTATATATCTCATCAAATCTTCTGGATGAAAACCAAGTATATCAGTATCTTTATGATAAATTGTAATATGATCATAAAAACTTGGTTGAAAATAATCATGCATGCTAGGAACTGCATATTCTCCTGCTTCTATTCTAAATCCATATTTACTAACCATTCCATCAAAATCCCAATAACGACGTATAATTTTACATTTCCTATATTTTATTTTTCTTTTGTTATAAGCTTTCATTTTACCTTCCTTTAATTATCTAAAAAATTATTTTCATATTCTTTAAAGATTAATCCTTTTCTATATCTAACATCTAATTCAGTTAATCTATTCATTACTTTATCCAATAAATCTTCATCTATTTTTCCATCTAATAAGGTATGAATATCTTTGACACAATCTAAAATATCATCATTCGTATAATCTAAAGTTCTGTTAAACTCTTCTATTATTTCATTTATGTTTTCTCTTAAGTTTAATGATATATTCAATTCTTTCTCTTCTTGTTCGGTCAAATTATAATTATTAACTATTTTATCTTTAAAATCTTCTGGAATATCTATTCTATTATTTTCTATTTTAGATAATTCTACTAATTTTAAATCTAATTTTTTAGACATCTCTATTAAAGTTTCATCATTTTTAATTCTTAATAATTTTAAAAATGTATTTAATCTATCTTTCATATCTTCTCCTTTCTTTATTGAATATAGTAATTTAGGAACTATATCTAGTACTAATATATATATTAAGCTTGCATAACTACCAATACTAATTATTAATGCACATATAACCAGAATATTATTTCTTGTATCATTCTTAAATTTATACTTACAATATATTAATACATAAATAAATGTTATAATGCTCCAAAATAAATACATTTCTATCTCCAATCAGCTTTATAAATTCCGTAATCTATTAAATAATTATCTATTCTATCCATAATATCAACTAAGGTATTAAATATTTCAGATTCTATATTTCCTAAATTTGCTCCTTGACGATCTATTAATTTATAATAATGTTTTTCTAATGAAGATTTATGTTTAGGTTTTATTTCTAGTAAATCAAAATCTACATCAAAAATAAATGATTTAATATCACTCCTTTTTAAATCATCATAATAATCTTCTCCAAAAATTAGAGGAAGTTTCTTTTCATTTAAATCTATTTTTTTTAAACTTTCCCTTTTTATTTTTTTCATTTAAATCTCCTTAATTTCTTCCATATAATATTTACTATCTTTTAGTTTATCTACAATATCTTTAAAATTATTATTTTTAAAAATTTCTGTATTTTTATCTAAGCAATAATCTATAATATTAGTAAATGATAATTCCCAACTTTCTCCTAATTTATATAACTTTACCAAATAGTCTGTAATTGTAAATTTCATTTCTTTTATATGATATTTCTCCATATAGTTCTTTAAATCTTTTATATAACTCGCATTTAATCTATTATTTCGCATAATATTCTCCTTCAAATATTGGCCTATCTTCTCCAATTTCATTAGATTCTAATCTTTCTATTATTTTCTTTAAATGTTTTTTATCTCTTTTATCAAATCTTTTTATTTTTTGTGATAAAATTTCTTCTTTTGAAAATTTATATCCTTTTTCAAATGGTATTAAGTGTATATCAAAATAATCTTTTTTTTGAAAAATTAAATATATATACTCTTTAAAAAACTTATTATATCCATCTGAATTCATAATTACCTTTTTTTGTATATATCCATTATTTTTTAAATATCTCATAATATTTTTAAAAACTTTTTCATCTTTAATGTAAATATCTATATCGTTTATATCTTCTAAATCTAATAGATTCTCTTTTACTAATTTATAACTTCCTATAATCTCACAATCAAAAATATCTATCAATCCATTATAAATTCTTTCGTCTGTTTTTAACATTAACTTTCCTCCAAATATCAACCAACTTCTATAATATTGTTGCATTTTTCACAAACTTCATATTCTATCCAGTATCCATATTCATTTAGTCCAAATTCTGTTCTCATTTCAGCTCCACATTTTTCGCATTTAATTATTGTTTTTTCTCCAAAGAATAATTTATCTATTATATCTGTATCTTCTTTTAAATTTAATTTTGATATAAAATCTTTTAATGTATATAAATGATTATTTACATTAATTTCATATTTTGTCCTTTTATTAGCTTTGTTTATTCTCTCTTCTCTTCTTTGTAACCCTAATTTTGGATATAAAGAATTTTCGTTTATTACTTTTGCATAACCTCTATTTTTATAACTTTTATAATATTCTAAATAACAAGCTTTATTATATTCCAGGTTATAACAAACACAGTCACTATCTAATTCTGCAAATTTTTCCATAAACAATTTATTATCTAGTTTCTTTACTATATCTATATCGAAAATTTTATCTTTATATATTACTTTGGCTCCTCCGAAAGAATTTAACGTGTATTTTAATCCATTTAATAGTTCTTTAAAATTTTTTTTAGTTTCTATTATCAAATCAAAATCTTTAGGATTTTCTTCAAATAAACTGCTTCCATATAAATAAATTGACATTTTTTCTCCTTTATTAAATATAATCTCCAAGTTGATAACCAATTATTATATTATTATCTAAAAGCCATTTCATTATTTCTTGAACTTTGATATGAACTCTATAAGAATATGAATTTATATTTATTCCATTAACAAATTGTTGTCTTTTTAATATTGATTGATAGTCATATGGTTGTAAAAAATTTTCATCTAAGATATCTATTTTTATTCTTTTATCATTTTTATGAATTGTTAAATTAAATGTTATTTCCCGTTTTCCTATTAAATTTTTACATATATAATAATCATTTTCGTTATTTCTAAATCCTAATTTAATCAATTCTTCTTCTGATATATTTCCAAACTCTATATTTGCATTTTGATGATCTTTTACAGGAACATCATAATTTATTGGTTTAGAAATAATTTCATTTATATTTAAATCATCCATATCCTTTTCTCCTTTAATAATTCTAAATCAAAATTACTATCTATAAATTTTTTTGTTAATTTTTTATTTACTCCATTTCCAAGATTTATATATATAATTTCAAATTCATCTTTTGTAAAAGTTCTTCCTATTGATTTATTAAGAAATTTATTAATATTATTTCTAAATTCTTCTGTTTCTTTATCATTAAATTTAGAACATTCTCTGCTTTTCCATTCAAATATATTTTTTAATAAATCTTTTTTATTTTCTAATAACTTTAAATCTGTATATATATTTCTATCTTCATCTAATATTAATTCGAAATTATAATTTATAAATCCATCGAAAATTTTTAAAAGATTTTTTATATCTTCTAATAGTTCTTTATCCAATTTATCCTCCAATAATTTTATTTATTATTATTTCAAGTCATTTTCTTCTTTACATTTACATTTTTTAACTTGACATATTTGTAAAGTATTTTTTTTTCTAGAAATTATTAGATTTTCTCTTTTGATATATGCCAAAATATCATCAACTTCTTTAGAACGATGTTGAAATATATTTCCAGGAGTTACTTTTATTTTGTAATAACTTCCTTCTATTATTACTTTATATTCTTGTTTTGTTTCAGGTTTTATATAAATATAATTTGTAATTGTTTCTTTGTTTATCTCTTTTGCAATTAAATTCATAGTTAAAATAATAAATAAACTAATTTTTTTTATCATTTTTTCTCCTTTTAAATATTTTATTTATTATATACTTTAGGTCTTTTATTATCTTGTCTTTTTATTAAATTAGCTTCTTTAGTTTTAAGATTATTATTGTATAATCCTATAAATTCTTTTGAGAATTTATGATTATCACATATCCATATATTTTTTATTCTAATTTTTAAGATTTCACATTTATATTCATTTAATAAAACTCCAGCTCTTCTTTTGTGCTCACAATTTTCACAACACTTTTTTATATTTTCATCTGCATTGATTTTTTCTAATATTTCTTTATTTCTTTTAAAAAAATCACTTATTTTTATATTCATTTATTTTTTTTACTCCCTCTCTATAGTCAATACATAAATCTAAATATTTTTCTTTATATTTTTCTTTTATTTCAAATAACAACTTTATATTATTAGGAATATCTTCTTTTATACATTTTAATGTGTCTTCTAATAATTGAAATTCTTCTATTAAAGTAGAATTTTTATTCTCTATATCATTATATATTCTTATATTTGGCAACAAAGTATTTATTCCATTTTTAACAAATATAAGAAAATCATATTCATCTCTAGCATTATTATATATCTCTTTTATTTTTGTTTTTTCTTCTTCTATTTTATTTAATTTATTTGCTAGTTCTAAATCATCTATATATGTTACTTCTTTAAAATAAGTCGTTAAATTATACTTATTTAAAGTCGTAGTTATATTGTTATCTGTAATTATAATTTCATTTTCTTTTTCTTCAATAACTTTCCAAAGCTTTAATGGATCAGCTTTTATTATTTTACGTTCATATTCTTTTATACTTTTTAATATTGTGTAATTATAATCTCTTATGCAAATATAATATTTGTCCACTTTTATCTCCTTTTTAAAGATTATATTTTTCAAAAAATATTTCATATTTATATCTTATTATTTTTAAATATATTAACATCAACACACGCTCAATATTAATATTTATATTAGCTTCTGATATAATTTTTCCATTTATTTTAGAATTTATTACAATATTATATTTTTCAAAATCTTTTTTTATTATTTTTACTTCTATAAAATTTTTATTTTGAATAACATCATATATTTGAAAATTTATAATTTTTTCATATTTTTTTATTAATTCTTTTATAGTTAACTCTAAATCTTTTAAATACATAATTTTACTTTGTCTTGATATTAAATCATGTATTTTCATAGAAATCATACTATAATCATTCATTACACGCTCCTATTATTTACCACCATATCATTCTTTCGAATTTTATAAAATCATCATTTATTATCTTATTTTCTTTATTTAAAAATTTATCTGTATCATTATATTCTATTGATAATAATTCATTACATTTTTTACATAATGAATCTTCATTATTTTCTATTAATCCATTTAGTACAGTTCCACATCTATAACAAATATGTTGTGGTATATCATAATTTTTTTCAAAAGGATTAAATTCTTTTTCAAATCCATTTGAAAAATGAATTGTTGTTGTGATTGTATTACTATACATAGTTATACCTTCTGATAAAAACATTGATCCATTATCATTTCTTTTTGCTTTATCTAAATTTATAAAATTATTTATATGTGAATTTATATTTATTTTTTCTTTTCTAAAATCATTATTTTCAGTTAAATCTATTTTTCTATCCATTATTTACTCCTGAATTTTTCTATTAATTTTGAAAAAAATCCTTTTTTATCTTTATTTTCATCGTTACTTGATGAATAACTATACATTTGAACATAATTGAATCCATTTTTATCTTTGTTTAATTTTTCATCTTTTTTTATATTTTCTAATTCCTTTAATAATTTATCTCTGCTTTCTATTAATTGGATTTCATTAACTATATTTTTCTTTTCTTTTTCTTGCATTACTATTAACATTTTATCTAGTGTCAAATCGCAAAATTCATCTTCCCAATCTGCTATATAATAATATCTATCTAATTTTGTTCTTTTATCTCTACTACAAAATACTCCAAATAAAATAGGATCTTTTTCTTTTCTTTGCTGTTCAACTTTCCTTTCTGTTTCACCTGTATAATCAGTAAAAACTACATACATTTCATCAAATAATTCTTTTGTTTCTTCTATTTTTTTTACTATATTATCTGGAATGGCTCTAGGATATCTTTTTAATTCTATTATTTTAACAACTTTTTTATCTATAATATCTACAAACTTTTGAATATCCTCATAATAAATAAATTTATTTATACCTTTATTTAGTAATTCTACTTCTTTCTCATAATTTATTATATGAAAAACTAATTTATCTTCTAAATCTTTTTGTCCTGTTCTTTTAGCTTTTTCATATTCTCTTATTGCTATATTTAAATAATTAGCTAAAATTTGATCGTCTGTTTCAAGCTGTTTAGATTTTAAATAATCGAAATATTGAGTTGGTGTTAATTTTACTTCTTCTTTATTTATGTTTACTGTAATCAATTTTTCCTCCTATTTCTTCATTTCAATATCATTACATTTACCTAATTCTCCATTAATATTTTTATTAAACAATCTACAATATAAATCTGCGAATCCTCTAAATTCTAAATATTTACATTTATTACAGTTTTATATTGATATTTATCCATATTATTATTATTACAAAAATCATTTAACATATTTTTAAGTTCTTCCCAATTATTTGAAGTATATATTTTAAATGTTTCATCTGAATCCCAACATTCAAATATGTTATATTTATTTTTTCTAAATCTTTTTCTAATATATAAACTACAGTTTCTATTTTTGCTCCATAATAATCATCTGAGTAATGTTCTTTAAATCCATTATCTATTGCATTTTTAAAATCATCTATATTAGTTATAATATTTGAAAAATTCATTTTTGTTATCTCCAATCTTCTAATGCAAATCAAGCAAAACTTTTTTAGTTCTCTCCATTAGATTTTCATATCTAATTCTTAATTCATTTATTTCTTGATTCTTTTCTTTATCTTTTATTTGGTTCATCATTGAATATAGTTCTTTTATTAATCCATTAACATCTTGAGTTTCATATGTGGTTATTAATTTTTTAGTATTGTAATCTTTTAGTAAAACTTTATACTTTTTTAAATTTTTAATCCATGGTATATCTTTTATGTCTAATTTGATTTCAAATATTTTAATTATTACTCCTGTATTTTCGGTTTTTATTATTAATTCATCGTTTTCATTTTTTTCACATATAGGTTTATATTCTTTTAGTATTTCATTTAATAAATCATTCATCTAGAGCCTCCAAAATCCATTTATACCAATTTAATATACTGTTATCATTTTTTAAAATATCTTTTAAATCTTCTACTTCATAACAATCACTATCTATCTCTACTGATTCTTTATCATCTAATTGATATGTTATATATAAACCATTACCTAGTACAATCTCAACATTCTTATTTCTATAAATTCTTTCATATAATTCTTCATCATTTTTTATATGAAATATAATTTCACTTTGGTCTATATATTCTTTTATTTCTTTATCCCATATTTTTACTTCACCATAAGCAACTAATGTTAATGATAAAGAATGTATTTCTTTATCAACCATAAATAAAGTTCTTAGTGCAGCTACTGGTTGACCACTATAATAGAATAAACTATCCGTCCTATCTTCTCTTGCACCAAACAAGTATTCAATTTTTTTACTTATTACTTTAAATTCCATATTTTTCTCCTATAATATATTTTTCTTTATTTCTTCTAACCATTCTTCTATATATTCTTTTAAATAATATTTTTTTGAATCCACAACTATATAACTACCTTTTTTATTTCTTTTTATTATAAAACTAGGATTTTTTCTTGCTTTTAATCTTGTAGTAATTTTAGGCCTTCTAGATTCAGGATTTTCTATGTTAAGTTCATAGCATATATCTTCTAAATATAATGGTTCTAAAGTAATTTTATTAATTCCTACATTTTTTATCTTATAATCAAAATTTTTATATATAATTTTTTTCAAAATATTTTTCCTCCATTTTATCTATATCTAAAATTGAATTTATTTTAATTATTTTCTTTTTTTTTATTATTATTTTATCTACAGAAGAAAAATTAAATCTTTTATTCCTTTGTATTAATATTGATGACAATCCATTTCCTAAAACTTCTATATTAACTTTTATATTATTAAAATATTCAAGAAGAGCTTTATCATCATTAATATAAAGTTCTGATGATCTTATCTCATAAGTATCAACATCTAATTCTTTTATCTTCATTTTTTTAATCCTTCTAAAAATTGATTATATTCATCTTTGAAATAAAATTTTGTTTCTTTTCCAGTATTTAAAGAGAATCCTTCAGGGTATATAATCTTTCCTTTAACTTTTGCTTCTATTAAATCTTGTTTGAACACTAAAGCTTGTTTACCATCAATTGATTCAAAAGTTATATTGTCATCTTCTGTATAATAAGAAGCTATTTGAAATCCATATAACTTATTTTTTCCTTCATTTACCTCATATTCTATATACATTTGTATCCTCCATATTTTTATAAAATAAAAAAACCAAAAGTATGTTACCTTTGGTTTTTTCTATTATAAAATAGTATTTTTTATTATTCAAATTTAAGCTATTTTATCGCTGATTTCTAATACTTTAGCTTGAGTTATATTATTATTTGTTAAAGAAACTAATGTTTTTTCATTATCAATTCTATTAAACTTTATATTCATTTTTGTATATTCTTTATAGAAAAATTCTATATCTTCTACTTTTATTCTTTTGTGTTTCCATCTTCTATTTTCGTTTAAAAATTCTATTAATTTTTCTAATTCATCAATATTTTGCACAAATGATTTACTTAATAAATATTCTAATTCATTTGATTCACAAACATCTTCGATTCTTTTTTTAATATCTCCTTCAAAGATATAATATCCTTTTTCTTCTTTTATTAATTTAACAAATTGAAATCCATTGTCAAAGAAAAAATAATATTTATCTACATTTTCTAAAGCGTCTTGTAGATCTAAAAAACAATTATTAATAATAGCAGTTTCTTTTTTCCCATCTTTTAATATTAAGTCTTCAAATATTAATAAAGTTTGAGTTCTTGATATTCTTTTATATGTTATTATTATATCTTCGTTTATATACACATCTCTTAAAAGATTTATTCCAAATTTAATTTCATATACTTTACTACAATATTTTAAATAATCTACTAAATCTTTTAAATTAGATTTTATATTAGTTTCTAATAAATATTGTTGAATAGATAACTCTACTTCAAAACCATCTTTTTTAGTTTCATATATTTTATTATTTTCATCTAAACAAATATAATGTCCTCCTGATTCTCCAATAACTACGTGGTATTCTCCCTCATTAAAAAAATATCTTTTATTATCATATTTATATTCTATTTCTCCTAATTTATATGAAGTTTCTATTATTTCGTAATATAATATTTCTTTTGAGTTAGCATATATTATTAAATATTGTTTATCTTTAAGTTCAGTTATTGTAATAGTATAATTATCATTTTCTTCAACTGTATATAATCCATTTATATTTGAATTTATTTCTCCCATTAATTTATCAAAAATATCTTTTTTATTAAATACATTTGAAGAATTAAATATATTTTTAAGATTTTTAATAACCAATATACCATCAGAATAATTACATAGAGTTATATAATATTCAGCTTCACTAATTTCTTTTAAATTATTTTTTATATATTCATCTGTTAATATATCTATCTTAATTTCTCTTTGTTCTATATAGTTATCATTCAAAAACCATTCAGCTATGTATTTTCCTTCTTCCATTTTATTTACTATTTTATAATATTTATCTTTTCCATTATAAAATTTGTTTTCCATAATCATTCACCTTTTTTAAATTTTAATTAATTTATCTTCAATAATGTTGTAATAATATTTATATAAAATGTTTTTCCAATATATAGAAAAACATAAAATATTTTTATTTTCTTCTGGTTGTAAATATTTGAATATAGCTTTTCCATAATTATTTAATGCTTTTATATATAAATTTAATATTCCAAGATCTGCATTTTTGTCTTCTTCAAAATATCTTTTTAAAGAAGATTTAATCAAGTCTTCCAATTGCTCTATTTCATAAAAGTTATTATATGGAATTTCTGTTAAATTGAAATAATGTTCTACATCTAAGTATTCTTCTTCATCTTCATATTTTCTTATTACAAAATCTTCTTTTTTTAATCCTACTTTTCCATTAGGATTATCTAAGTATAATACAAAATATTCTTCTCCATTATAGATAAATTCATTATAAAATCTATAAGTGGAACCATTATTTACTCCTAAATACATTATTTATCACTTCCTTTTCAATAAAAAAGGAGAAAAGAGTTATTCTTTTCTCCTAGATTCTTTATATAATTTTATATCTTCATTTATACATATTATCAAATTTATAATATTAAGTCCTGGCATTACTGATACAAACATATATTTTATAGTATGATCTATATTTCCTTTAAACCCACTATTTAATTTAAAAATTTTATCTATTGTTGAATAATTTATTAAATATACCCACATAATTATAAATGTTAAAACATAAACTCTTTTTAAAAATAATATAATGTCCATAATTTATTACCTACTTTGTATAAATTTAATTATATAATTACAACTAATATTATAAGAAACTAATGTTAATAATCCTATAATATATGCTGTTATATTTGATTTAAATGAGTCTTTTAAAATAATTATATTTAATCCAAAAAATAATAATAAAATTATAATACTTAAAAAAAATAATATCATTCTTGCTCCTTTTATTTATAATTTTAAATAATCCAAAATTAATTCTCTTATTTGCTCAGGATCATCTATATTAAATTGTGTTTTATCATATATGCAGTCATTATAATAATCGTAAATATCAAATAAATATAAATCGTATAAATTAAAATCTTGTATTTCTCTTTCTTCTTTATCTTTATTCATTAATTCTGTTTCTAAATATGAAACAATACTTGAATAAAAATAAATTGTTTTGGAAAAGCTATATACATTTTTAATTTTTTTTATTCTAGACTCTTCTTTTTCTAATTCTAGTTGCAATCTCCTCAAATTTGGAAATTCTATTCCATTTAAATATTCTTTTATAAATTCAAATAGTCTTTCGTTATCAAATATATATTTATCATCTTCGTTCATTTTGAAATATATCATTATTGATTCTAAAGAAATGGAATTTAATTTTTGCTTTAAATTTAATTTTTCTAATTCTTTAATATTTTCCTTTATTACCCTATATATATTATTATAAAAAAATAATTTTAATGGTTGTTCGTATCTGTCTTTTCTTCCATATTTTTCTTCTAGTAAATCTATTTCTAATTCTAAATGTTTAAGCATTTTTTCTCCTTTATATTTCATTTATGTATTTTTTAATAAAATTAATTAATTCTTTATTATCAAATATATTAAATTCTAAAGGATCTACTTCATAGTAATAAAATTCAAATAATTTATCTAAGTTTTCATTAGTTAATTTATTTAATATTTCTGTTAAATCATCAGCATAATCAAACATTATTTTTTCAATTTCTCTTTTAAAAATAAATTTTAAACTTTCATAATGTTTATCTGACTTAGCTTTATCTCTTAATTCCATTAATATTTTTCCTAATTTATTGTTTCCTTCTAACGTTTTTGATGAAACTCCCCATTCTGTGTCGTTCCATGCGTTAAATTCAGCAATAATAATATTATCTGGTATATCGGATAATTTGTCTCTGAATTCTGGAAAAAAATCTAATTTTTTCTTAAGTAATTCTCTCATTACTTCTTCTTTAATACATTCCCAGTCTTCTCTTAATTCTACTCTTCTTCCTAGTTTTTTTGCCATCCCTGGAGTACTAGTTAAAATTATATTTTGTATATCTTTATGATTAGTACATTTAGCTGCCTGAAATAATGTTTCTACATTATCAGAAGCATATGATTTTGCATCCTTTTTACCATAAGGAAGTTTTATAAAGATTGTATCATGTGTACAAAAATTACTAAAACAATCATATTTTCCTTCAAATCCTTTTTTTCCATTAAGTATTTTATTTTCTTTTAATAATTTACTCCAATTCATATTTTCTCCTTATTAATTTTTATAATACTTTTCCTTCCAGTAATTAGATAAAAAATTTTCTATAGTTTCTGAATTATCTATATTAAAATATCCTGGATCTTCATTTTTCCAATAATCTTCAAATAATTTATTTAAAGTAATTTTATCTATTTCATCTTGAGTTGGGAAATTATATAATTCACTTTCGTTTTCTATAGCTATTTCAAATCTTTCTATTACGCTTAAATAAAAATGCATTTTTATACTTTTTTTTAATTTTTCATAATCTTTTAATAAAATATTCTTATAATCATAAAAGTCTATTTCGAATTCCTTTAATTCTCTTTTTAGATGTTTTATATTATACATTCATACCGTTGCCAAAAATATATAAAAAACCATACATATTTGTTTAATTCCTTCTTCATAGTTTTAGCTTTCACAGGAAAACCTCGCTACTCACCTCGACTTCAAAGGCTTAAATTCGGATACAACGCATCCTACTATATATAAACTAAATATTATAATTTGCTAAATTTAATGAAGCATTTGAATCTCTATCTATAATTAATCCGCATTGATCACATATATAAGTTCTATCTGTTTCTTTTAGATTAGATTTATAGCTTCCACAACAAGAACAAGTTTTACTGCTTGGAAAAAATCTTTCTGCTAAGACAAATTCTATTCCATTCTTTTCAGCTTTATAAGCTATATATTGTCTGAACTTATGCCATTTTTGTTCTTGTATAAGTGGAGCTTTATATTTATTCTTCATCATTGATTTTATATCCAAATTTTCAATTACTATTCTATACTGCTTGGTTTTCACTATACTTGTAGTAATTTGATGGATATAATTATCTCTAATATTAGTTAATTTTCTATATAAAAGACGCATTTTATTTTCTAATTTTTCAATGTTTTTAGTTTTTATAAATTGGCAACTCCCTCCTTTCTCTATTTTATTTTTTTCATACTTTCTACTAATTTGTTTATGTAATCTTTTAAGTCTTTTTTTGAGTTTTTTAATTCTAAAAGTTTTATTAATATTTTTAAATACTTTACCATCTGAACATATCGCTAAATCTTTTATTCCTAAATCTATACCCAAAGACTTATCTGTTAATTCTACTTTTGAAGGTTCAATTTCTATACCTACTGATATATACCAATATTTCCCATCGAATGTAACTCTTGGATTTGAATATTTAACTGATGGTAAAGATTCAGAAATTTTTACCCAACCTATCTTTTCTAATAAAACAGTTTTATTTTTTACTTTTAATTTTATTGGGTCGTTATAAAAGCTCGGTTTATTTCTTTTTTTAGATTTTAATTTAGGATGCCCTTCTAAATCGTAAAATGTTAATTCTCTATTTTGTCTTTTAGCTTTTTTAATAACTTTATCAGAAAAACGTTTTGGCATTGCAAAGAACTTTTTATAAGCATTGCAACAATCTTTAACAGCTTGTTTTGCTACATTATTAGATACTTCTTTTAGCCAAGATAATGGTCCTTTTTTTAGTTGTGTAATTTCTTTTCTTAATTTTCCATCAGGAATAAATTTACCGCCATTTTTATAATTATCCATTTCTTTGTGAAGAGTCCAATTGTAAATAAATCTAGCTGTTCCAGCAGATTGCCGCATTTTTGTTTCTTGCTCAAGAGTTGGTAATAATCTTACTTTTTTAGATATTATCATTTTCGATCAACTCTTTTATGATTCTTTTAGCTTTATTAGCTCTTTTTCCTTGTAGTTTACAACTAAATACAGTAATTATTTGAACTAAATCTTCTACTAATTCTTGTTCTTCAGTTTTTGGAGAATTATCTATAATTTCTATAATTACACCATATTTGTTACAAAGATTTTCTATTAATTCAAAACCAAATCTTAATAATCTATCTTTATATAAAATAACTATTTTTTCAACTTCGTAATTAGTTATCATATCTATAAGTTTATTAAGACCTTTTTTATTGTAGTTAATACCACTTCCAATATCTGTTATCACTTCAAAAGAATAACCTTTTGCTATCATATAAGTTTTAACATTTTCTATTTGTCTATCTAAATCATCTTTTTGCTTATAAGAACTTACTCTACAATAACCAATTATTTTCTTATTAGTTAATTTTTTTATTCCACAAAAAACATCTAATTGTTCTTGAGAATAATATCTTGTTCCACCAGCAGTAACATGAGCTGGTTTCAGTTTATTTTCTTTATCCCATAGTCTTAAAGTTTTAGGTGTTTTTCCTATGGCTTCAGAAAATTTTCCTATTGAATAATATTTCATATTCATCACCTCTGAGCTATTATATTTTATCTAAACCTTTTAGTCAAATTTGTATAAATTTAGTTAAAAAATCAATATTCCACATAATCAATTTCATCTAGTGTTCTCTTTAATAATTCGTCATTTATTTCTCCTTTTAATAATAATTCTATCCTTTCCTTTAAAGAATATAGTTCAGATATTATTTTATCTTTTTCTTTAACTTTAAATCTTTCTGTTTCTTCATAATATTTTTTCTCAAATAAATTCATTTTGATTTCCCCCTTTTTTTATCTAAATAATTGTCTAAAAATTTATTCATAGCTTGATATTCTCTTAAGTTTCTTTTATGCTCAGCTTTTCTGCTTCTATTTTTTTTATGTATAAATCTATTATTATTATCTGTTAAATTTATAATCCAACATTTATAATACTTATATTTTCTACAATCATAGAATAATTCATATGATGTAATAAAATGTTTTATAATTTTATTGTTACTAGGAAATCTATTAAAGTAATCATTTTTATTAACATTTTTATTTTTTTGATATTTTAAATAGAATTTTTTTGCCAATTTTAATGATTCTTTTTTTGTATATTTTAAAGGAACTACTATGGCCGGAAGTCTTATATCATCATTAATATAGACATATTGAATCTCCGATAATAATTTTAAATTTTCTTTATTCTTTTTCATTTTTCCTCCTTTTGTTTCCGACAATTTGTCTGAAAGTTATTGTTCCGCCAGCGGAAAATCCCAATTTATATTTAATGTACTCCTTGGCATTTTATCAAAATAAAATTTTCTATTAAGTCCAATAATTATATTAAATTTCTTATAATTAAATTTCTTTTTTATATATTTGGTTTTTTGATAACTTATAAATACATATCTTTTTTTATACTCTAAACACATTACTTCAGTATTTGTTTTATGCATATTCAAAGATATATTTTTATGTTTTTTAACACCAAACTCAATAAGAAATTTCCTATACTCTTCAACATTAGTTAAAATTAAAATATTTTTTCCAATTAAAGAGTTGAATTTTAAAAATAAAATTAATCTTTCTAATTTTCTATTCATAATTTATCACTCCCTAATTTATAATTATCGTTTTTTTAAATAATGCTATATGGCCATTCTATTTTTAATGTATCTTTTTTAAAAATTTCTAAAATTTTATTTCTATCATTTAATGCAATGACTATATTAAAATTAGAATGGTAAAATTTATTCTTTATCATTTCTTTGCTATAAGAGGTTATATAAAATATTTTTGTTCCATCAAAAACTGAAATAGCTGTCTTTGTTTCATCCGTATAAGCAAAAGATAGTCCTTTCTTTTTTAATGTTTTTAAATAGTTATATATTGCATATAGTGTTTCTTCATTTACTAACACCATTATATTTTTTTTAGTCAAAGCATTAAAATTTATAAATAATAATAATCTTTTTATTTCTTTATCCATCAATTTCGCCTCCATTTATTTAAAATCATTTTTACATATATATTAAACATTTATATAAATAAAAATTATTTTAAATAATAAAATTCGTAAAATATCAATTTTACGTCTTTATTTTTATTGAATTTATTAAGGTTTCAAGGTATAATATTTTTATAATTTTATACTCAGGAGATGATTTTATGGCTCAAAAAACTACTAAAGCTCTTTCTGATGAAGAAGTAATTAAAATATTAGGATATGTTAAACAAAAATATAAAAATGCTCTATTACTTGAAGTAAATACAGGTCTAAGAATTTCTGATGCTATTAAATTAAAATATTCAGATATTGCTAATGGTAAATTAGAAATAATAGAAAAGAAAACTAAAAAACCTCAAATAACTAAGATAAATAAAGATTTGGTTAAATATCTAAATAATAACAGAACTACTACTAGTGATTATTTATTTCTTAAAGGAGAAAAGGACATAGAAATAGAATGTAAAAACTTTATAAGATCTTTACAAAAAGCTATAATTGAAGCTTGCGATATGGAAAATATAGATTCTAGATTTATATCAACACACAGTTTCAGAAAAACATTCGCTACTAAGGCTTATAGAGAGACAAAAGATATATTAATAGTAAAAGGTCTTTTAAACCACTCTGATGTTTCTGTAACTCAAAGATACATTGGTGTAAATAAAGATGAGATAGATTCCATTAGAGAAAAAACTCGTATTGGATTTTAGCATATTTTATATTTTTTATTATCAAGACTTTTTTTATTTTAATAAAATAATTATATATATTATTTTTTATATATTTTAAAAAAATTTTTGTAAAATAATATTTTCTAATTTTTATAATTATTATATGCTAATAACTTTTTATTTTTTAAAGCTTTTAAAGCATTTAATTATCTTTAAAATATTTTATAATTATTTATTTTTAATTATATTATTCATTTTTTATATTTATTTTTTTATTTTTAAAATGATAAAATAATTATATGAAAAATTATATTAATAGAGAGGTGATAATGTGGAAAAAAATATAAATAAAAAGTCTTTAAATAAAATTGAAGAAATTAAAGACTTAATTAATAAGAAAACTCCATTAAATGAAATTGTAAAATTAAAATTCGCTAGAAACCATAAAAATAAAAATTTATGGATTGAAAAGTTCCATGATAATTTTTCAGAAGATGAATTAAAATATTTAGAAATTTATACAAAAAAAGATGGAGAGGCTGATGATAATCATTTACAAAATTTATCATTAGACGAAAAAGTAGATTTAATGATAACATTACTAAAAAAACAAGAAGAATTTATTTCTTCAATAAAAGATAAAACTCCTAATTCTGAGGAACTAAACATTCCTGTTGATTATTATAGACTTACTAATGTTAAACAGCAAGGTCTTAGAATCAATGAAAAAACTTATAAGAGATTTATTAAGTTCGCTAAAAATAATAACTATCCAATTATGACTTTGATAAATTATATTTTAGATGATTTTTTGAATAAATATGATAAGTAAAAAAGACCACTTATACCTAAAGTGGTCTTTTAAGATAAAAAAGGTAGGTGTATTATATTACAAAACTTACCACCAAAACTATCGCCAACAAATATATTTTAAATTATTTTTATCGGAATTACAATTTCATATATTTTCTTATAATTAAATCTTCTTCTTTATTTTGAACAGATCCATTTTCAAATCTTTTTATACAATTTTTATTAAATCCCAATAATGTATTAAATTCTTCTTGTGTTAAATTATTTTTTTCTCTTATCTCTTTTATTTCTTCTGGAAATAATAATCCTAATTTTTTTCTATATAAACTATCCAATATTTTATCATTTTCTTTTTCTAATTCTAAATTAAATACTTCTTCATTAGTTTTAGTATTTATCATAACTTTTTCTATAAATTTTATTTCTGTTCCTTTTACATTTACCTTTGCTTTTCTTTTTTTATTTTCATAAAAACACCTATTGCAAAAATTAAAGACTTCATCTTTATTGACGAAGTCTTTTTTATCATCCTTAACAAATAAGGCTTTTTTATACATAAATATCCTTAAATCAAAGATAAGGCTTATTTATTTACTTTTTCTGCTAAAGCTTTTCCTGCTTTAAATTTAACAGCTTTTTTAGCCTCAACCTTCATTTCTTCTCCAGTTTGAGGGTTTCTACAAGTTCTTTCTGCTCTTTCTACTACTTCAAATTTTCCGAATCCTATAAAAGATATTTCATCTCCTTTAACTAGAACTTCTTCAAGTGTTTCTAAAAATGCTGTTGCTTTTCTTTCTGCGTCTACTTTAGTAGTAAACTCTCCTTTTTCAAAGTATAAATCTAAAAATTCTTTTTTTGTCATTTATTTTTCCTCCGTTTATTTAATTTATGTTTTGATTATATTATATTATCTTTTTTTTTGCAACTTTATATTTGTTTTTAATTACATTTTTTCACTAATTTTAATATTTTATCATTTCCAACATATTTTGAGTTAAATATTTTATCTATTTCAAATCCTTTTAAAATTAATGTATCTATTAATTTTTGTCTATTTGCTGGTACATTTATATATATTTCTTTGTTTATATCAAGATTCTTTAAAGATAAATCTATTAATAAATTAGAAGAATATTTCTTATTAAATTTTTCTATTCTAACTATTTTATTTTTTTCTTTATTTACAACAATATATCCAAATTGATTTGAGTAATATTGATTATTATTTTTATCTAAATCTTGTTTTAAGTTTGGAAATTCTTTCGTTGAATATTTATTAAAACTATTTTTCAAATTATTTCCTGTAATTATTTTTTGTATAATTTTTTCTTCATCGTTTTTATTAATATATCTAAAATTTTGAGGTGGTTTAAAATCTTTTCCAAAAATATCTTTTTGATCTATTCTAAATTTATTTATTTTTAATATAGGATACATATATCCATATTCATGTCCTCTATAATATTCTTTTGCTGTTTCATAATCTATCCCAGATTCTTTTGGATGCTTTTTTATATAATTTAAAATTTCTGTTAATGGTATTTTTTTTATATTTTCATCTGTTAAAAAATATCCTATTAATTTATCTTTTATATCGCTTTTACTTTCATAAACATATATTCTTTTTGTATTTTTACCCAATTTATTTTTTCTAAATTCAAATTTTTTTGTTCCTTCAAATATTTTATCTGAGTACTTTTTATGTATACTTATTAAAACTGCAGATGACTCTTGATTCATTTTTCCCCCTTTTTTTTAATTTTTAAGTTCTAATATTTCATTAGGGTTATATGATGCTAATTTACAATTATTACAATAAAAAAGTCCCATATTATAATCTATATTTTTATATTTAATAATTTCTAGATTCTCATTAAATTCTAAGCCTTCTATTGTTCCATTTATAATTTCTTGACATATTATATCAGAATGACATCTTTTACATCTGAACATCATTTTTATCACCCTTTTTAATTTTTTTTATTAAAGTTTTCGATCTTCTAAAACTAATTAATGTTGTTTCTGGAGAATAAACCATTCCTCTTTTTTGAACACTATATGAAGTTGTAGCTTTTCTTTTTATTTTTTTTAAAGTGCCTATCCCTCTAAGATTTATTTCTTCGTTTGTATTTAGTAATAAATATTCTACTGTTTTTAAAAATGCGTCTAATGCTCTTCTAGATTCTTTATATGTTCGTAAGCCTCCTATATCTTTTATAGCTCTTGCTAATTTTTCTTTATTGCTTTTATTTTCCATAAATATTATCATACTCCTATTATAAAATATTAATTTATAATAGATTTTAACAACTATTTATATTTGTATCAAATTTAAACTATTTACTTTATTCTTTTTCATAAAGTGGTAACATTTTCCTTAAATGTTTTTTTAGATTTTTTAAATTTAAATGAGTCATATTAAATATTGCCCTTGTATAAAAATTATCAAATTTTTCATATTTAATAAAATATAAGTGTTTTATTCTTCCATCTTCAAATTCAATAGTTTCTTTTCTTACAATTAATTCTGTCATTAAAATATTATCAGATTCTATATTTTTTCTCTTTCTTAAGCAACAAAAATTTTTTTCTTCTAGTTCTTTTAATATTTTATTATATGTTTTATTTTGATATTTATATACTGTAAAATCATTATATTCTACACTCTCTACTATTTCGTATCCAAATTCTTCTATATTTGGAAAATATAGAGGTTTATTTGGCTTTTTCACATCTATATGAGATTTTAAAACAGATATATAAATATTATCCATTTTATATTTTTCTAAAAAATCTTTATATACAGTAGCACCACCACATATAAATATATCTTTATCTATATATTTATACTGATCTACAATGTCATTAAAATTATCTTTAGAAGAGATAACAATAACGTCTCTATTTTTTTTCATAAGTTCAATAGGTACGCATTTAGCTGTATTTTTACCAAAGATAACAACATTTCCTATTGTTTTTTCTTTGAAATAATTTAACTCTTCTTTAGAATGCCAAAGTAACCCGTTTCCTTCTGGATTTTTATCCCCAATTAAGTTATTTTCTGCTACGCAAACTATCATATTTACTTCCATCATTTTCTCCTTAACGATTACATTCACTATCAATTTCTTTTAAATAATATTGTATATCATCTTTAAATCCCTTAATCGCCTCAATTTTATTTGTTAAATTCTCATTTTCTTCTTCCAATTTCTTTGCTTCTTCAGAAAATGAAATTAAATAATCTTCAATATCGTCAATAGATTTATTATTTAAACAATTTATTAAATCTTTTATTTCTTCACTAAGCATATTATCTCCTTTTTTATTATTAAAAATAAAAATACCAGAATAATTTCTGGTATAACATTAAATAGCCACCTCATAAGATATTTTATCTCCATATTTGTAATTTTCAACTACTACATCATCAGGTTTAAAATCATAAATAGAAG
>OGZI01000792.1_pt1 | contig 36889 bp, 33 predicted proteins | sample 1576711 | NCBI WGS metagenome assembly OGZI01 (sample SAMEA3541482, study PRJEB24748) | human gut metagenome | biome: human gut; feature: human-associated habitat; material: faeces | place: China | collected 2012
CAGCTCTTCTTTCTTTGAAAAAGCAGTTTTCCCTCTCTGAAGAGGAGGCTGAAAGGCAGCTGGAACAACTCTGGCCTGTAACAGAAACGCAGCAATAAGCTGACCCCATAAGAAAGGAGCCGCAGTTCCCTCGTGGAACTGCGGCTCCTATTTATATTACTGCTTTTTCTACTCTTATGTTCCCCTTCTTATGGAAAAGGACATTCAAAGCCTACTGCTCTTCTTTTTTTATTCGAAGGGAAGCTCCCATCCAGAGGAGAATCACTCCACTGCCGAGGAGTGTGACAACTGCCGGAATAATTGGAGTTTCGTCTCCTGTCTTTGGAAGTACTGCCAACGGTACCGGGCCGTCCTCGATGATAGTCTCGTCTGTGAGAGGCGCCTCTGGAGCTAATGGAACCTCATTATCTCCAATCGTAACTGTGGAGCCGCCGCCACCGCCGCTTCCGCCGCTATGGCCTCCTCCTCCATTTCCGCCGCCGTTTTCTCCATTGCCTCCATCGTCCTTGACCTCTGTCACCATAAACTGCCAGTCAATCTTAGAAAGAGCGCCTGCATATTTATTTACCAGACTGCTCTCTCCCGGCTCTGGGGTGATGGACGGATCCTCGGTTAATGTAAGAGTCGGATCCAGCTGAAGCTCTACCTGGATGGAACCTGTCTGGCCGCCCTTATAGCCGCCCAGATATACGGCTCTCTCGCCTTCTGTGCCGCCAGCCGTATCGCCCTGTGTCAGAAGCGTGGAACCTGTCGCATTGCCGGTATAGAGAAGCTTCTCCTCGCCGTCGGCATTGGTATACCACACCTTCATGGAAATTTTCTCCAGAAGTTCGTCCTGAAGAGCACTCTGCTCTCTCGGAAGAGCCTTCATATAAAGCTTCCATGTCTTGTCGCTGTCGTTTTCAATGTTTAACCGATCCCGGTAAATTCCGCCTGGAACCATATTGGTAAAGCTCATGAACCAGTTGCCTTCCTCTGCCTGGCCGTCGCCGTCCCGGTAAGGAATGTAGGTCATAGTTCCGTCAGTTTCTGCAAATTTCAGCGTTTTCGCCTCTGCGGCTTCAAATACGCCGTCATCCGCGATGTTCTTTACCAGATAGTCTAAGGTCTGCGCTTCGTCTCCGTCCTCGGCTCCTGCGCTGAAAATCTCCTCTGCCGCCGCCTGAGTAGCCTGAACCGTTGTGGCATCAATGGTCATGGTGTAGGTTCCATTCTCATAGCCTGTGCCATTGGAACTGCTGGAGGTTGCAATCTGAATAATACCGCCTGTCGGGTTGCCTTCGCTGTCATACTCCGGCTCGTATTCCTTATCTACCACGCCGGATGTAATCCGGGGATTCATCGTCACGCCGTCCAAAAACTGCGGGGAGCTGGTTCCTGCTTTCACAATTCCCATATAGTAGAGGGTAAAAATTCCTTTCTCCCCCTCCGGAATCTCATTTAAGAGAAGCCATTTTCCCTCTGCCTGGCTGTACTGCGTCACTGCCTGAAGGCCCCAGCGGTTTTCCTCCGTCTTTCCGTCGGCGTCGCCGGAGGCTAAGAGCACTACGTTGTTTTTGTTGAATTCAGGAACCGCGGCATATTCTGTTTCGCCGTTCTGGGCCTGGAACGTCAGAGGAAAGGACTCCCAGCTCTGACTGATGACAACCTTTGCCATGGCGTCCACAGCGCCTTTATTCGTGATCTGCACTGCTTTCTCTGTTTTTTCCCCTGGCTTCCAGTTTTTCGGAGACTCGAAGGTTTCGTCCAGAGAAGTGTTATAACTGCCAGTCATAAATTCATTTCCGGCCTTCAGTTCCTGAGTCCAGCTCGCCCATGTCCCGCCGATGGCAGCCGCCGAAATCAGAGCCGCCAGACCTAATACTGCATGTTTGCCTTTCCTCATATCGTTCTATCTCCTGTCCTTGCCTGTTTCCGCCAGGCGGGGGAAGCGCTGAACTGATGATCAGCTTTTCCCTTGCCCGGCAGAGCCAGACCGTTTTTATTCTGCCTCTAATGCTGCTGGCTTATCAATACTGTTGGCTCTTAAGAAATCATCAATTACCCAGTCTTTATCATTCTCTGCAATCTCAAGAGCTGAACCAAATACTTCTTTAACAGCATCAAAGGTTGCCTGAACTGTCTTAGCATTGATAGTCATGGTGTACTGAGCATCCTCATAGTGGAAACCAGATGAAACTGCGTCCACTACTTTCAGTGCGCCATTCTCATCTGCCTCGTAAACCTTATCTGTTACATCAGACTGAATGAACGGGCTCATTGTTACAGATGTGAGAAGCGCCGGAGTCTCTCCTTCTTCCTCTACAATATCACTGTAAACAAAGTACAGATCCAGAGAATCATCTTCCTGCTCCTGAACTCCTGTTAAAACCCACATATTATCTGCTTCATCAAAGGAGCCTACAGACTTAGTAATGCCCAGCTCTTCGCGTTTCGGCCAAGCCTCACTTACTTCGTAAACTGCTACGTTATCATCCCAGTGAACCTCTGCCGCATATACCTCATTGCCTTCTGCGTCTTCGAAAACCATTCTCTCGCCGTCCCACTTCTGGGTAATCTTAGTCATTACGGCCATATCTACGTTTCCGGAGTTCTTTACAGATACGACCTTCTTCACTGTCTCGCCTGGGAGCCAGTCTTCCTCTGGCTTAAACTCCTCTACAATATCAGAATCGAAGTTTCCTGCCTTAAACTCATTGTTTACAGATAAATTCTGGTTCCAGTAAGCCCATGTTCCGCCAATAGCTGCTACTGCTGCCAGTCCTGCCAGTCCTAACGCCGCTTTCTTTTTCATTTCCTGTTCCTCTTCCCTTTCTGTCCACGCCTAAGCCTCTGTCTTTTCCTCTTTCTTCTTATCCGGGAAAAACATGTCCAAGGCGATTCCCAGTATGATGATGGCTGCCATCACAACAATGACGCCCATATTTTTACTGTAATTTACAAAATAACCTGCGTATGGAATACTCACCTTCCATACCTTTCCGATTACCTCGTCGTAGTCTACCGGATTTGGATCCTCCGTCTCGTTTGCGTCTCCCTTTGTAACAAAATTCTGGGAAAGCTCGCTCTTTTCCACAACGCGGTGAGTCACCATGCCGTCCTCTCCTGCCTGAAAGGTAATGGCGTCTCCTACATTAATATCAGCGAAATCTGCTTCTTTATAATAGATGATGCTTCCCACGTGGTACGTAGGCTCCATACTTCCGCTGAGAACCACGACCGGATGATATCCCGCCAGCATGGGCGCCGCTATCAGAAGATAGCAGGCAATGCAGGCGTATACAATCCAGGTCAGAATATTTACAAATCCTTTGATTAGCCTCATATGTTAAGTCCTGTTATGTATGATTTTACTTAAAAGCCAGACTCTATTTCAGGATATTTTCCATTAACTCTGCCGGAGCGGTTGTCCACTCTGCTTCAACAGCATCTGGAGTAGCCTGAACAGCCTCTGTTGTGATGTTTAAAGTATATCCTGCATCAGAATAGCCCTTTGCATTCTCGTCTGTCTTTGTTTCAAGAGTCATATAGAAATCCTTATCTGTCTGTCCCTCTGCAATCTCTGCTAATTCCTTCTGAGCCTCTTCTTCAGTTGTAGCCTTCATTTCGTTCCATGTATCTGCATTAAAGTCGGGCTCGTCTGCACCCTTCTCTACTGCAATGTAGTAGTACTTATTTGCAATCAGACCCATATCTGTTTTCTCATCTAACTTAATAGAGTTCAGTAAATTAACGGTTGCTTCTCCGCCCTCCAGCTTATCGCAGAAATACCAGTAACCGTCTTCTGCAAGATACCATTTATCCTGTTTTGCTACAGCGTCTAACTGGATATTAGCCTCATCCAGATTTTTGTGTACTACTGTTGAAAAATCATTTAAAGGATTTCCATCTTCATTGGTAAGTCTTTCAGATACTTCTAAAAATGCCAGCGGATCCTTTTCAGAAGCCCACTCTCCAAAAAGCTGCTCTGGAGCTGCTTTATACGCCCAGTTCTCATCCATCTTAACACGTACTAAAACTGCGCCTGTTCCTGTATTCTTTACAGTGATCTTCTTCTCTACCTCTGTTCCAGGAGCCCATTCAGAACCAGGATTGAACTTCTCTGTTGTATTTAATCCGTACATACCGTCTGTTGTCAGTTTGTTATGAATGGTTGTATCCTGTGTAAAGAATGCCCAGGTTCCGCCAACTACTGCTAAAGCTGCAAGTCCGCCGATTGCTGTTAATTTCTTATTCATGTTTCTACCTCCTAAAATATCTCCCTTTATTCGCTGTCAACATTTATTCTGCTGAAAGTGTTCCTAAAAAATTCCAAGCCCATTTTCCTTCTTTTGCCGCCTGAACAGCCATAGGGCCGAACTCTGCTTCGACGGCGTCCTCTGTTGCCTGCACTGTCTGGGCAATGACAGATAAAGTATATTCTGCCTTGGCATATCCGCTGTCCATTGGATTTCCATCTTCATCTGTTTCTAATCCGATTGTAGAACGAAAATACTTAACTTCTTCTCTTATATCGTCCGGTAAATCAGCCTCAGAAACTTCCTGTCCACCCGCATCCGGCGAAAACTGAATCCAATCGCTGCTGTTTTCATCTGGCTGCTCTTCCGTTGTAGCATAAAACTTTTTCTCTACCATACGGCCCATATCGGCATTTTCAGTCAGACGTATTTTTTCCAAAAGCGGAGGAGTTTCTGTCTCTCCCTCTAAGATACTGGTGTAATAATAGCACCCGTCTTTCTGGTTATACTCCCAGCCTTTTCCCAGATTAAATGTTTTCTCTACAACCGTTTGATCTCCTGCGATTTCTCCATCTGAAGAATCTTCCTGATAAATATCTGTTAAATCATTTCCTTCATCTTCAGAACTTTCTCCCGGAAGAAGCTCGTTATTCTCATCCGTTTTTCTGTTAGTAACAGAATTTTCACGGCCGTCTGCCGCTGTCCATGTTTCTACAAACCAGACGCGGGCAACTGCCGGAACGTTTCCATCATTGACGACTCGAACCTCTTTTTTAACTTCTGCTCCTGGCTCCCAGTCAGTAATCGGTTTGAAATCTTCATGTACTGTCGTATCAAATTTTCCTACTGAAAGGGCGTTGACTGCTTCCAGATTCTGGTTGAAGTATGCCAGGGAGCCGCCAACTGCAAATACTGCAGCGAGTCCTGCCAGGGCAGCTATATGTTTCTTTTTCATGATTCACATCCTCCTGTCACTCTCCCCACCTTTTTAAGACGGGGGATTGATCAACCTTTACTCTGTTGTATTAAGCAGTTCGTTCCATTCGCATACAGATAAATCAGCGTCTTTCAGGTCTTCCGCCCATAATGCAGCTGAAGTTTTATCTGCCGGAACAGCCTCTGCTTCGATGGTTATCTCGTACTCTGCGTTGCTGTAATCAGCCTCATGGCCATCATTTGAAACATCTGTGGAAAGAGTTAACGAATCCATAATTGGATTTGTTTTTGAATTCTCTGTCCCTTGTTTTGTCAAAATCTTGTTGTAGTAATAGTATTCTTCGCCAGCAAACCACTCTGAAGATTCCCCATTAACCCAATACTGGCTCCAATTTTTTATTACCTTCTCATTGTCCAGCTGATCTTCAGCGTTTTCTTCTGTCTTCCTCCATATTTCAGCCAAGTCTTTCGGAATGCGGAGAAGCATGTCCCTATCTCCCGTATTCTCGAAATACGGCTTCTTCGTTACCGTTTCACCTGGCAGGAACGAACTAAACTGTACAAAATCTTCTTTCAGCATAACTGCCGTATGTTTTGTGGAAAGCTGATTTTTTATGGTATTTGTATCTGTGTACACAGCCCATGTGGTACTGACGGACACTGCGCAAATTCCTCCAATCAGGGCGATACCTAATCTTTTATATAATTTCATAAATTAGTTACCCCCTTCCACCCACTTAAGCTGAGAAGTATACTTATTTGTTTCCCAGTTTGCTGGCTGCGTATTTTCAAGCCTTACTCCGCTTCCGAAAACAGTATCTACAGCTTTTATGTTCAGATTATAATCATCGCTGGCCTGTACTGCTTCCACCTGAAAATGAAGCTCGTATTCTGCGCCGCTATACTCTGACTCCTGAGAGGACACATTGCCGAAGTCTACTGCCGTAAGCAATGGCTTCGTTTGATCTGTATCGCTGTCATTGGCCGCTTCTAATACATATCTGTAATAGTACCAGCCGTCGTTTCCCAGCGTCCATTCATCTTCAGAAAACATATTTTCCATTGAATTTTCCAGCTGCGTATCTTTAAACTTTTTAGCAACGTCATGTCCATCAGAATTCTGGCTGGATAACAGCTCGTTCTCCTTCTCCCACTGCTCTGCATAAGCTACTCTGATAAATACGTCTGCGGTTCCCTGATTTTCAAAAGATACCACCTTTTGTTTCTTAGAACCTTCAGTCTCTCCAACTATATCGTCAATACTTACTTCAACAGTTGGGGTTTTCAGAGTATTCTTCACTGCCAGCTTGTGCTGGATAACAGCTCCTGTTCCTCCAATTCCGGCTACCGCCACTGTCAGGAGAGCGATTCCTGACAGTTTTACTGCATTTGCCTTTTTTCCACTTTTAAGCAATTAAATCACCCTCCTCCTGTTCAAGTTCTGTTTTCTTCTTAGTCAGTCCCAGCTTGGAAGCTGTCTTGGCAGCCTGCTCGGCTAAATCATTAGTAAATGGTGTGCTTGTATCTCCCTTTGTCTTATTGGTTACAGAAAAAGCGTCGTGGAAGAAGTCTTTATGTACCGGAGTGTTCGTTACACGGACAATCAAATCCTGTCCTGGAAGAACTTTAAAGTTTCCGTCCTCTGCCACTACTCCGGCTGTCTCCGGCTTCGGATTTCCATTTCCATCGTTTTCATATACAACGATAGAACTCTGCTCATATTCCATCGGCACAATCTCGTGAACATTGAACGTCTTCTCGCCTTCTGTGATAACTGTACCAGTCATCTCTCCGTCTTTTAAAGCTACGGAAGATTTAAAGCCGTTTGTTCCATCTGTAGTCTGCTCCTGAATCTGAATAATGAACTCCTGATCCGGACTGCCTGCGAGAGGCGTTTCATTATCATCAATCTTAACCAGCTTCTGAACTACGAAGCGGCCTTCTGGCAGTATCTGGATAACTGGGTGACGATACTCAAACGCATTATCGCCAGCATAAGTTACACCGTTATAGCTAAAGGAAAGTGTCGCCTCTGTATTTGAGTAGAAACCAAGTTCATTCTTGTCCGCATGTGTGCCTGTACCTGCATCTGGAGTATTCGGATAAGCTCCATTTTGAGCATAATAATCCATTGCCGCCTGTGTTGGCTTAATCCGAACCTTTACCTGGTAGGTAACTCCCTCTTCTAATGGCTCTGTAAAAGAAATACTGAATTTCTTTTCTGTTTCATTTGGAAGAGTCACTGCATAATCTACTGGCTTTCCATCGCTTCTCGTTACTGTAAAATCCTGTTCTGTAAGGTCAGCGCTGGCAAATTCTGCATACTCACTTAATTCGTCGCTGATAACCACGTTAGTCATACCAGAACCAAGCTGCTCAATTTCAGTAACAATGGAGCCTGTAATCTGCTGGAAAACCTTCGTTATCTCATCTGCCTTTACTCCACTATATACGCCATCGCAAAGCATTCCGCCCTGTCTGGCCGCCTTGGCAGCCTGCTCCATGTAAGTCTCGCGATGTCCATTCCAGTTATTATCTGGATTATTATGAATGGAGATTGGATAGAATTTTATATTCTTTCCAGAAACTCCTGCGTTTTTTAAGACATTCAATCCTCCTGATTCGTCGCTTGTATTAGAGGGTTCTCCATCTGTCAGATAAATGATATATTTAAGGTCTGCTTTACTATCGTTAAAAGAGCCAATCGCTTTCTGTAATGCATTTTTAGGATACGTTCCAGCAGACCGAGGAGCATTTATTTTCAAACCTGATTTTGCAGCATCTGGAGATGTATACCATCCATTGTTTTCAGGCTTTATATCTGTTTTTTCGCCTTCAAAAATATATCCTTTTACTTTTATATTCTGTCTTTGCTCATCAGAATATTTGAATATTCCTGTTGTATCAGAAAGCATGGAACCCATAGCAGTATTAACAACGGATTCTCTTGACATCCCATTACCAACGGAATGTCTCATGCTTGCCGACTGATCCAGCACAAACACAACATCTGCAGATGAGGTCACAGTAGTAGAGCTATCCGGCGTCTTTTTCAGACCAGTCACATCTAAAATCAAATCATAAATTTCTTTATTATCTGTGGACTGAATCGCCCTCTTGTTATACTGTACCTTCGGCGTTTCAATAACCTGAACAACTGGAACCGGATATGTGTAGCCCGTAGAATTCTTTTTCCAAGTTACTTTTGCAGCATCATTAGATGGAAAACCTGGATTGCCTTCACTGGTAGATCCAGTATCCTGTCCTCCTACGCTATTCTCAGGATAGCCGTTAACTTCAAATTCATTTTTAGCTTCCTGTGTAACTCGAATATCAAACTCAACTGCGTATGTATATCCTTCTTTCAGAAGTCCACTCTGTTCCGCTGCGCTTAAATCCAGTGTCAGTTTCTTTGTTGAAGAATCATAAACCAGGTTATATTCACTATCGCTTAAATCTGTCTCCCTGCCTGAGCTGTCTGTTTTGTATACCCGTACATTTGCCTTATCCAGGCTTCCCTCTGGAAGCTCTACATATTTGCTCAGCGTATCTTCAATCTTTACATCCTCAAGCTTTAAGCTCTCAAAAATTCTGTCAAATGTGTTTTTAAGATCATCTCCTGAAAAAACAAACTCGTCATTATTTCCAGCGATGGCTTTCAAATATTTTTCTTCGTATCCCCTGCCGATTCCTACCGAATAAATGGTAGTTCCTGCTGCAGCCGGATCCTCTCTAAAAGCTTTAGCAGCAAATATAGTTTCTTCTCCTACTGTATTTTTGCTGACCACTTTATCCCACCCAATATATTTTTCCATATTAGAATCAGCGCTTTGTCCACTTCCAGAATAATCGCTTTCGTCTCCAAATTTATTTTCCGGCCAGTCTGCATAGGTCGGATCTCCATCGCTTAAAAATACAACATATGGAAGGTGGGTTGGATCCTTCGTTTTTAAAACGTCTCTGGCTGCTAATAAACCGTCTTCGTAGTTAGTACCGCCTTTGCCATTCCCCCAGCTACCCTGCTGAGATATACCGCTGATACTTGTTTCTACTGTATTTTTATTACTGCTCCACTGACACTCAACTTTAGCTCTGTTTTCATAGCTCACAACAGCAATTCTGCTTTCCGGGTTCTTGGCAAAAACCTGGTCAACGAAGCCTTCTGTTGCTTGAGAACCCCAGCCGCCATTACTTCCTGTCAGGATCTCCTTCAGGTTTTTCATCTTAGAGTCATACATGCTGTTGGAGTTATCAATTACCAGCACAATGTCAAGAGCCTGACCTTTTCCGGCAATATCAAGATGGAGTCTGTAATTATCTCCTCCAAGGTGCTTGATGCTTTTTGTCGCTCCCGCCATGCCTTCAACCAGATCGCCGATTCTTACTACTCCCGCCATCACAACAGCTTCCGCCTCACCGCTTCTGCTGCTCTTAAACAGCTTGAACGCTCTCTTCGGCTGTGCCTTCTTTACGGTTGCTCCTACTGCTGGAAGCATAGTCATGTTGAGGTAGGAGATTCCATCGTCCTCGCTGTCGTAGGCTACGGATACTTCGTCTGTGTAGTCCTCCTCTTCTTCAGCCTCTTCCTCTTCTTCCTCCATCATTTCCTGCCATTCGTCGAAGCTCATATCACCGAACTCGTCCTCCTCGAACTCTGCGTTCGGGTTTGGTCCCATTACTATAGGAAGGGTCAGGCTGGATTTGGAAAGCTTCGTGCTGTCGGAATCAGAACCGCCCTTGTCGGAGCTGCTTCCCTGATTGGAGGAGCCGCTCTCATCCTTACCGCTGTCAGATCTGCTTCCAGAACCGGAGTTTCCACCGTTGGAATCGGCATTTCCGCTGTCTCCTGCGTTTTCGGATCCGCTTCCGCTGTTTCCGTCATTTCCGGAATCTGTATTTCCGTCCTCTTTATCTGTATTTGAGGAGTCGTTATTCTCCTGTCCGCTGTCAGATCCGCCTTCCTGATTCTGGCCGTCCTCCGGCTTCTCCTCTGGCTTCTCTGCATCTGTATCGTTTTCGCTGTCGTTCTCGTTCTGGCTGTCGTCTGTCTGTCCGTCTTCTGCCTGGCTGTCGTCAGAGGCTCCCTCGTCGGTCGGATCGTCCTGAACGTCGCCGCTGCTTCCGGAACCGCTTCCTGAGCCGCCGCCGGAACCGGATCCTCCTGCCTCGTTGGCGTCCTCAGCCGGTTTCTCTGCCGGGCTTGTCTCCTCAGCCTCTCCCTCTGTGTCTTCGTAAAGCTCTGTACGGCTTGGAACGACAATGTCGTCTGCCTCCAGATTTTCAATGTTTAAAGAGAAGGTTACTGTTCCGTTGTCTGCATTGACATAAAGGAAAATTAACTCCTCGTCTCCTGTCAGGCTCCATACCCGCTCTGCGGCGCTGCTGTCAGCCGCGTCGGAACCAGTCGCTCTGGCTGTTCCCTCTTCCTTCTCAAACGCCTCGTAGGAATCCTTATCTACGCGGACTACGATGTAACCATAAGCGTTGTCATTGCCGCCTGTCAGACGTCCTCCGTTTCCATTGTCAGCAAAAAGCGTGAAGCTTCTGTAGCCCTTGAACAGCTCGCTGTAGCTCTCGTTTTTGCCCTCAGCGTCCTTCATTACGCGGATTTCTGAATCAAAATCAAATTCATGGCCCGCCGAGATAGCCCGGATTGCCTCTTCCTTTAACTCCTCGCCGCTGACAGTCTGTTCCGGCATAAGAATCTCTGCCGCATTGCTGTCTGTCGCCGCCGCATCGCTTGGAGTCGCTGCCATCAGCGCGTCACTGGATGTGGCAATTTCTGCTGCATACACGGCTGAATTCATATTTGCCATGCACATACAGAAAACAAGGAGCCATGCAACTGCGCGTCTTACGGTTCTCTTCATGGGGCTGTTGCTTTTAGCGCGCGACATTTTCTTTCTGGACTCCATACTTACCCCCGCTTTTCCTTCCATCACTCCAACTCAACCTCCTCTTTTTCTATCGCAAATTCGTCTCTTTTACGGATTTTTTTTGTCTTTTTTTTGTCAGATTTCTTAACTTTTTCTGAATTCCCCTTCATTTTATTCGATTGCCAATCATAAAACCAATCACAAAAAGTCCCATTTTTATTTTTTCTGTTTTTTAGCACCAGAGCCAGGTCTTCCGGCAGACTCTCAAGCCTGCCGGCTGGCTTTTTCCTATGAAATAAAAAAATGCCTACCCTGTCTGCCGACAGGATAGGCTGCGCCTCCTCTTATGCACATTTAAAAATCCAAAATCGAGCCAATACCCCCCCCACGTATGTAACGTCGGTCGAAATGGCTACCTCCGCCTGTTTTCCCGAGAGTTCCCGGAAATTCCGGCTGATTCTCTTCCCCACCACCATACAATTCTCTTCCCCCACTCCCATAAGCAGAACCAGGTACTGGGACGCGCTGTACTTGGCGTAAACGTCGCTCCGCCTGAGCGCCCGGCCAATAGTCTTTCTCAAAAGCTCCGAGCGGGCCTTCAGCTTCTCCTGGTTCTGGATAACCTTTCCCTCATAGTCTGTGATTGTACACAGCATCAGACAGAAGGGCTGTCCGTTTCTCTCGCTGCGCCGCGCTGCCAGACGGTAAATGTCAATAAAGCTGGGCAGAGAACAGTAGTAGGCGTTAATCTTCTCGGCCTCCTGCTCCCTTAACTCCGCCCTGATGTTCTTCAGCACGTCCGGACGGCTGACAAACTGGCGGCTCATGGTTTTATAGCACTCCAGCATTTTTTCGGAGGGAGGAAGCCCCATCTCCTCCGAATACCGCTTGGCCGTATTGTCATAGAGAAGAAACGCCTCCTTGTATCTTCCCATGTAGGCCATGCTCTCCATCTGCCCCACCTGCCAGTTGTCGAAGGGGTACACCTGGGCCGCCTGGTGGTACAGCTGGTACATGCCGGGGTAATCCTTCTGCCGCTTCATATAGTCGCCCAGCCATGAAACCGCCTTCTCATACATCCGCTTAAAGCGCAGGCTCTCCACGATGACCCAGTTTTCCGTGGAAATTGCGCTCAGGAGCTCGCCCTGATAAAGCTCCTCCGCCTTCTTATAATATTGAAAGGTCTCCTTCTCCCGCTGCCGTTTTCTGTCTCCCAGTTCCACCAGACGTTCAAATTCTCTGGCGTCCACCCAGACTGGAATTTTTCTGTCCCAGAAATAAACACCGTCCTGATTAATCACATAGAGGGATTTTGGAAAACCGTTCTCCGCCAGAATTTTCCGCAGGCGGTAAACCAGGTTATTGAGGCTGTTGCTCAGACTGGAAAGCGAATCGCGGTCGTAAAGCATTCCCGCCAGATCGTCCTTGGTCACGCCCTTTTCCCCGGCCAGCCACACAATCTGAAGCAGCTGAATCAGCTTCGAGGAGCTGTTTCTTCCAAGCGACAGGATCTGCCCTCCATACTCCACAGAAAACCGGCCCAGCATATAGACAGATAAGATATTCTTTCTGCTCTGCACCGCAAAATCCCCCCTTTTTTTCCTCTGTTTTTTTAATCATATCGTAAAAATCCGTCCTCGTCCAGTCACATTCTTAGATGTTTCAGTAAATTTATGTAAACTTATTCTTTCTGTTTTTTCATTTTAAAACGTCTTTCCTTCCTTTTTTAAACGTGTTATAATGAACTTGTTTCACATTGAAACAAATATAACAAACGCTGACAGCGCCAATCGGGGAGGAATGAGACATGAGCGATAAAAAAGTACGGATTCTGGGGATCGCACCCTACGAGGGGATGCGTTCGATTATGCTGAAGGCGGCCGAGGCCCGGAACGACATTGATCTGACCGTCTATGTGGGCGACCTGCAGGAGGGCGCGGAAATTGCGAAGCGAAGCTTTCACGACAATTACGATATTATCATTTCCCGCGGCGGTACTGCGGAGCTGATCGGACAAATCACCCCCATTCCTGTGGTGGAGATTCCCCTGTCTGTCTACGATATTCTCCGTGCCATCAAAATGGCGGAAAATTTTGCCTCCCGCTATGCCATCGTAGGCTTTCCAGGCATTATCAGCAGCGCCAAACTGCTCTGCGATCTGCTCCAGTATAAGGTGGAGACCTTTACGATCCACAATTCCAGACAGGTGGAGGAAACGCTTCAGATGCTGAAAAAGAGGGGCTACCGCATGATCCTGTGCGATATGATTGCCAGCACCACTGCGAAGCGCCTGGGCCTGAACGCAATTCTGATCACGTCCGGCAATGAGAGTATCAGCAGCGCCTTCGATCAGGCGGTGAAGCTGTGCTCCAGCTACGCCAATGTGCGGGAAGAAAACCGGTTTCTCCGCGAGGTCATCCGCACCAGCAGCCAGTCCACTGTTATCTTTGACAGCCAGGGGCAGATTTTTTACTCCTCTCTCCCTGAAAACGAAGAAAATCCTGTGATTCAGGCGCTGAAAAAGGATCTGCCCTCCGCCTCCGAAACGCCTCATAAAAGCTTTAAAAACATTGACGGAACTCTGTATTCTATTACCAGCCGCCTTGTTTCCTTCTGCGGGGACAATTATCCTGTGTTCCAGTTTACGGACAGCAAGGTTCCCTTCGCCACCAGCAAATACGGTGTCCAGTACCTGAACCGCATCGACGTGGAAAACAGCTTTTTCAACAGCTTTTTCAGCGTCACAGGGGCCATCGGGCCGCTGAGAAACACCATTGTCCAGATGGCCCAGACCCAGCATCCCATTATGATTTTCGGGGAGGAGGGCACGGGAAAAGAGCAGGCTGCCGCCGCAGTCTACAATGAAAGTCCTCTGCGGAACAACCCCTTTATCACCGTCAATTTTGCCCTGATGAATGATAAAAGCTGGAATTTTCTCACCAACCACTACAATTCGCCGTTTAATGATAATAACAACACAATCTACCTGAAAAACCTCCACGTTCTGGACGAGGAACGGGCCAGAAAGCTCCTGTCCATTATCGTGGACATGAATCTGTGCCATCGAAACCGCCTGATTTTCTCCTGCGTGTGCAGCCGCAGCGGAGAAATTCCCAAAACCTGCATGGAATTTGTGAATCTTCTCACCTGCCTGACCATCCGCTTAAAGCCGCTCCGGGAACGGACGGAGGACATTCCCACCCTGGCCAACCTCTATCTGAGCAATCTGAACGTCTCTCTGGCCAAGGAAATCCTGGGGCTGACGCCCGGCGCTATGGAGCTTTTAAAGTCCTTCGACTGGCCGGAAAATTATACGCAGTTTAAACGGATTTTAAGCGAGCTGACCGTGATCACCACCTCCTCCTATATCACGGAGGAAACCTTGTCCGGCCTGCTGGAAATGGAGAAAAAAACCACCTTCCGGCGCGTAGGCCCCGGCGCTTCTCCCTCCGGGATTGAAGGAGAAAGCGGCGTTTCCCACAGCTCCTCTGTGATTCTCGATTTGAAACGCCCGCTGGATGAAATCAACCAGGATATTATCCACGCGGTTCTGGAGGAGACCAAAGGAAATCAGACGGCTGCGGCGAAACGTCTGGGCATCAGCCGGACGACTCTGTGGCGGCTTCTGAAATCGTAACGCAGCATTTGTCTGCCGGCCTGCCCTGTCCTTTTCTTGACACCTCGCAGGCTGGGTGATAGTATGAAAAAAATAATTTAGAGGAGGAACATGAGTATGTATATTGTATGCCTTGATATGGAGGGAGTTCTGGTTCCTGAGATATGGATCGCCTTTGCCGAGGCCAGCGGCATCCCGGAGCTGAAACGCACCACCAGAGACGAGCCGGATTACAATAAGCTGATGCGCTGGAGACTTGATGTATTAAAAGAACACGGGCTGGGGCTGCCCGAAATTCAGAAAACCATTGCCCAGATTGATCCGCTGCCCGGCGCGAGGGAGTTCTTAGACGAGCTGCGCTCCTTCACCCAGGTCATCGTGCTCAGCGACACGTTCGAGGAGTTCGCCATGCCCCTGATGAAAAAGCTGGGATACCCGGCCCTGTTCTGCAACTCGCTCAGCGTCGATCCGGACGGAACGATCACGGATTTCCATATGCGGGTGGAAAACTCCAAGCTGACCACAGTGAAGGCCCTGCAGTCCATCGGCTTTGAGACCATTGCCAGCGGAGACAGCTACAACGATCTGGGCATGATCCAGGCCAGCAAGGCCGGTTTTCTATTCAAAAGCCCTGAAAGTATCCGCGCCTCTGTACCGGAAATACCGGCCTTCGACACCTTTGACGAACTGTTAAACGCCATCAAACAGGCCATGGTATAGGTTTCGTTATAATTTCTTTATGATTCCGTAAGATTGGTTTAGAAGTTTTTTAGAGACTGGACAAATATTAGACACATTTATCGGTTATTATAATCATGTAAACAACAAGAGGCCAATGAGTACAGAAACAGCGCGCATCGTTACATTGGACTCGCCTAACAACTATTTCCTTTATATAGATTTTCTGGAACCCCTTTTTCCTTTCCCCCTTTTATGTTTCAGAAAAAAACGGGAGCACTGCAGACAGCGGCGTAAGCGCCGGGCAGTGCTCCTCTTTTTTATATCGTTTTATGCCGCCTTTCAGTATCTCTGTGCAGGAAGCTGCGCGGTTCTCTGTCCGCTGACGCCAGAACCGGCATCGGATCTGCCGCGTTTTTCTACCAGCACAGTACCTCGTGGCCTGTCTCTGTCACCAGCACCATGATCTCCCACTGGGCGGACGGTCTGCCGTCCTCTGTATACACGCCCCAGCCGTCGCTGTCGTCCACATAGACCTCGCAGCCGCCCATATTGACCATAGGCTCAATGGTAAATACCATACCAGGGGCCATCATCATGCCCGTTCCAGGCTCTCCTATGTATCCAACCCACGGTTCCTCATGGAATTCCAGTCCCACGCCGTGGCCGCCGATCTCCCGCACTACGCTGTAGCCGTTCTTTACCGCGTGTTCATTGACCGCATGGGCCATATCTCCCAGAAAGCCCCAGGGCTTTACCTGCTCAAGGCCCAGCTCCACGCACTCCTTCACTACGTCCACCAGCTTTTTCTTCTCCGGGCTCACCTCCCCGATACAGAACATGCGGGAAGAATCAGAGTAATATCCCTTGTAAATTGTGGAAACGTCCACATTGATAATATCTCCGTCCTTTAATACCACGTCCTCTGAAGGAATCCCGTGGCACACCTGGTCGTCAATGGAGGTGCAGACGCTCTTGGGAAAGCCCTGGTATCCCAGAGGAGCCGGGATGCCACCTCTCTTAGTGGTCTCGTCGTAAACCCACTGATCAATCTCCTCTGTAGTCACTCCCGCATGAATATGCTCCGCTACATAGTCCAGAACCGCTATGTTAATCTTGCAGCTCTCCCTGATTCCCTCTAACTGCTCCGGCGTCTTGATCATATCGTGAGACGGAATAAAATGGCCCGCTCTGGCCGCCTCCTCCAGCTTTTCGTCAAAGGCCTCGTGGCAGTGCTTGTATTTCTTCTGGCTGCCGCACCAGCAGGCGTCGTTTCTTCCAAGTTTCTTCATGGTTCAGCGCTTCCCTTCTTTTCTTTATTCTTCAGCGTCAGCGTACACGGACGCTTTTATTAATTTTATAAAATAATCCAACACTTGAAGTCTATCACAGGAAAAGATAAAAAGCAAATTCAGGGGAAGGAGGCGAAAGAAATTTTCCTTCTCTCCCTCTCTTAACATCTTTTTTACTGAATTTTCCCGCGAAGTCAGGTATAATAAATAAATTATCAATATTTATGACAGGAGCGTGCGCGTTATGAACAAACACGAAGACAGGCTGCGGCATTTTCCGGCCCCTAAAACCAGGGCGGCCAATATGGCGGTTACTCTGGCGTTTCTCTTTACCGCTACCGCTGTCTCGTTTTTCTTTTTTACAAAAATGAAGGAACCTTCTTCCAGTATCAGTCTGTGCTACATTCTTGCTCTCTTTTTGACGGCCCGGTACACCACCGGCTATTTTTACGGGGTGCTGTCGGCGCTGATCAGCGTGGGATGCGTGAATTTTCTCTTCACCTACCCCTACTTCGAGCTGAATTTCACACTGACCGGCTACCCCATGAGCTTTATCGCCATGTTTACCATTTCCATTATTACCAGCGCCCTGACGACAAATATCAAGGAGCAGGCCCGGATTATCTCAGAGCGGGAAAAACTGCTGATGGACGCGGAAAAGGAAAAGATGAGAGCTAACCTGCTGCGGGCCATTTCCCACGATCTCAGAACCCCTCTCACCAGCATTATCGGCTCCAGCACCGTCTATCTGGAAAATGAAGCCCACCTGACGGATATAGAGAAAAAATCTCTGGTGAGCCATATTTTAGAGGATTCCAACTGGCTGCTGAACATGGTGGAAAATCTCCTCTCTGTCACACGCATTAACAATGAAACCGCCAGAGTCAATACCTCCATGGAACCGGTGGAGGAGGTAATGGGAGAGGCTGTCAGCCGTTTGAAAAAGCGGATTCCGGACGCGCCCATCCATGTCCGGGTACCAGATGAAATTTTAATTATTCCCATGGACGCCATCTTGATCGAGCAGGTGCTCATTAACCTGATGGAAAACGCGGTGGTGCATTCCAAGAGCACAAAGCCGATTGAATGCTTTGCCGATTCGTCGCCTGATTTCGTCACCTTCCACGTGCGGGATTACGGAGTCGGCATTCCTGCGGAGAAGCTGAATACCATCTTTGACGGCTCCTCCTCCACTGCCAGCTCCTCCACCGACGGACGAAAAGGCATGGGAATCGGTCTTTCTATCTGTAAAACCATTATAAACGCCCACGGCGGCACCCTGGCTGCCTTCAACCACCCCGACGGGGCGGAATTTTATTTTAAGCTTCCAAAGGAGGACTCAAGCATTGTCTCATAAAATATCTATTCTTCTGGTAGAAGATGAACCAAATATCTGCAACTTTATCACGGCCACACTCTCTGCCCATGACTACAGAGTTTCCCAGGCCCATACGGGAAAGGACGCCCTGTCCATCATTACCTCCCAGTGCCCGGATCTGATTCTCTTAGATTTGGGACTTCCCGATATGGACGGCATGGAAATCATCCGCCAGGTGAGAACCTGGGCCAGCATCCCGATTATCGTCATTTCCGCCCGCATTCAGGAGCAGGAAAAGGTGAAAGCTCTGGATCTGGGCGCAGACGACTACCTGACAAAGCCTATCGGCACGTCGGAGCTTCTGGCCCGCATCCGCACCGCCATGCGCCACAGCAACCGGCTGAATACAGATTCACTTCTGTACAAACGGCCGTTCCAGGCCAAGGATCTGGTCATAGATTTCGACAAGCATCTGGTTACTGTGGGCGGTCAGGAAACTCATCTGACCCAGAACGAATTTAAAATTATCGCTCTGCTGGCCAAAAATTCCGGCCGCGTCATGACCTACGACTCCATTATCGAGAATATCTGGGGGCCCTACGCAGACGGAGACAACAGCATTCTCCGCGTCAATATGGCCCATATCCGGCGCAAGATCGAAAAAAATCCGGCAGAGCCGGAGTACATTTTTACGGAGATCGGGATTGGATATCGTATGATAGAGGATGAGATGAATTAGGTAAAAAATAGGGAGAGGGAGAAGGTTTTCTGCGCTTTGCTGAAAGTCGCCGGAAAGATTCTCCCTCTCTCCTTTTGTCTCTTTTTTATATTCCGTTGGACTGATAAATATATAATGAGCAGTTTTCACCGTTAAATATCTGAACTCCCACATACAGAGGCTCATTATCCTGGGTGTATGTGACACTCTTGATAAACAGCAGGGAGGAACCTTTTTTTACCTCCAGCAGCTTTGCCTCAGATGCAGTAGCTCTGCAAAGTCCAATCCATTTTTCTGACGCTGAAACGGTTACTTTTGCTTTTTCATGAAGAAATGAAAATAATGAATTATTATCAAAGGTTTCATCTAATAAAAATGCATATTTTGTTGGAAAATAGTTCTTTTCGATTGCCACAGGCTGTCCATCTGCATATCTTAGACGAGAAATGGAAATCACCTGGCTGTCTTTCTCCAATCCTAATAATTTTCTGGTTTTGTCATCTGGGGATGCAAGACAATTTTCCAGCATTTTTCCGCCTGGCTCCATTCCCATATACCGGCACATTTCTGTGAAGCTTTGAAGATTTTTCATATCCTTGGTGAATTTTGGTTTTGAAACAAAGGTCCCTTTTCCCTGTTTCTTCTCTACCAAGCCTTTTTCCACCAAACCGCTGACAGCGCTTCTCACGGTAATAATACTCACCCCAAATGTCTTTGCCATCTCGCTTTCAGACTGGAGTCTTTCACCTGGCTGATAAACGCCGCAGCGTATTTTTTCTTCTATTTGATTCATTAACTGCACATATAAGGGGGTCACTGTCTTTCCATCCAGCATAACTATTGTTCCTTTATCCTTTTCAATATCATAAAATTGGAAAAACATATTAATATGTCTCACCAATAACATTATATCTCAATCTTTTATAAAAGGCAAAGAATTTTCCCTATTCTCCCATGATTTGAACTGTATAATGTCTGATTTTAAGACCGTCAAACTCGACAAAATAAATATCCTGTGCGCTGCCTCCTGCCATTTTCCCGTCAGAAACCGGAAGAACACAGTGATTTCCGCACAGCATGGATTTTAAATGTCCCGGAGCGTTGCCGCTGCAGGTTCCATAGCTGGGCAGCATATGCGTATGAACATAAGGGCCGTCGGCAGGTATCAGCCGTTCTAAGGTAAGCTCTATATCCTTTTCCACGCAGGGAAGGCTTTCATTAATCATAATTCCTGTAGTGGTATGAAGCGAAATGACAAAAACGACTCCATTTTTCACTCCGCTTTCCTCTACATCCTTCTTTACCTGCTCTGTAATCTTCACCATATGGAATTCTTCTCTGCTGGCAATCTCATGAGTAAAGGACTTAATAAGCATAGTCTCTCACCTCCATTCCCAGGAAGACTTTTGCGTTGCCTCCCAGAATCTTATCTAACACATCTTTCCTGATCGGCAGCTTCTCCAGTCCCTCTCTGGTTCTGACCTGTCTGAATCTGGGCAGGTTCGATCCGAACATAACCTTGTCCATCAGATTATTCTGGAGCCATCCCGGCGCCATATTCTTCATAAAAATCTGATCGTAATAATTAGCTGGACTATCCATAAATACAGTAGCTGTATCTGTATACACGTTTGGATATTTGAGCAGCATCATACACAGCTCATCTACCCACGGCCATCCCAGATGGGCCAGGCAGAACCTGAGGGAAGGGTACTCCATCGCGATATCCTCATACAGAATCGGCCGTCCGTACTTGGACGGAGAATCCGGCTCCCAGCTGAATCCGCTGTGAAACATCACAGGCTTTTCATACTGCACGCACAGCTTTAACAGCGGCTCCAGCCTCTTATCGTCAGGATACATCTGAAGATGGCTTAAATTAAGCTTCAGGCCTGAAAGCTTTAACTCTGAAAATGCCTGCTCCAGCTGCTCTCTGGCGTCACAATTTCTGGGATCCACGCCTGCGAATCCGATAAACCGTTCCGGTTCCAAATCCACCAGCATTTTCACCTCTTCGTTGCTGATAATGGGACGCCCCATTTCTGCCGAATAGTCCTCTGCCAGAAGCACCGCCTTGTCCACTCCCGCGTGATCCATCACAGCCATGACCTGGCTCATGGGAATAGGAGACGACTTGTAGAGGCCGAAGGCCTGTTTTCTGAATTCCACTTTCTCTTTATCTTCACAAATCGGCCCAAACAGGACCGGGTGAACATGCATATCTATAACCATAATTATTATCTTCCTTTCCTATGATATGGCTCAAAAATGCTGACAATCTCAGCCGCTTTCCTGGCTCCCCGTTCCATACATGCCTGAATATCCTCTCCCCTGATGATTCCAGCCATAAAGCCGGATCCATAGGAATCCCCAGCCCCTACCGTGTTCACCAAATTCTCTGAAGCGAGGCATTTCTGGCGGTAAAAGTTCCTTCCATCATAGGCCAGGGAGCCTTTTTCTCCAAAGGTTGCCAGAAGAACCTCTGCCCCTCTTTCACACCCCATTTTAAGCAGTTCCCTTACCTCCTCTGTCTCCTCTTCGAATGAGAAAATACCGTAATGGATGGAGCTTAAAATCTTAGGTACGTCTGGATGCTGATACCGCTTGGAAAAATCAAAATATATCTTTGTCCCGCTTTTCTTGATCTCAGGAAGCAGATCTACCACATTCCAGGACAGATCCGTGTGAATGTAGTCCTGGCTGCATATGAAATCCATATCTTCCCTGGTGGGCCTGTAATCCGGCATGACGCCTCTGTCCGCAGAATGGTGAACCCTGTCTTTTCCGTTTAACAGCATTTCTATCACAGCTGTCTTTCCACCGGGAACCACCTGCACATGAGAGGTATCCACCTGTCTGATTCTGCACGCTTCCAAAAGCTGCCTTCCATTTTCATCATCGCCTACAGCTGTAACCACAGAAGGCTCTATTTCCTCCACCTGCTCCATCAGATTAAACAGCAGGTCAATGCCGTTTCCAGTGGGATACTGAATCCCCAGATTTTTATAAACGTCAATACATGTAAATCCTACCGCCGCAAATTTCATATCTTTTCTCCTCTTTTCTCCTAAACGCCGCTGTTTAAGTCAGACAGCCGGTGGAGACTGTCCTTATTATCCTCATACAGCCTGCAGAACATCTCATAATATGGGCGGTACAGCTTTGTCCGCTTCTCGTCCGGTATATATATTTTCTTAATATTTATAATATCCCTCAGCTCTTCAAATCCCTTAAAATGTCCGACTCCAATGGCTGCCATCAGGGCGTCCCCATAACATGCCCCGACAGTCTCTTCCCCAACTGCCACCGGAATGCCTGTAATATCAGCTGTCATCTGCATCCAGACAGGATTTTTCGTTCCTCCTCCAGCTGCTAAAATTCTGGTTGGTTCAATTCCCTTCTCCTTGAAAATTTCAATGTGCTGAAGAATGGAAAATACGATTCCCTCCAGCGCAGAACGGTATAAATGCTTTCTGGTGTGATTCAGGGTAAGGCCAAACACAATTCCCCTGGCAGCCGGATCGTTAATCGGCGTTCTCTCTCCTGCAAAATAGGGAAGTGTCACCAGTCCCTCACTTCCTGGCTCGATTTCCTCTATTCCCTCCATCATCTGCGCGAAGGAGCTTCCGGCCTCTGTTTCCTCTGCCTGCAGACAGTCTGAAAACAGGGTATCCCTGTACCAGTTCTGCAGGGTTCCCGCATTATTTGTACCTGCGGCTATGCTGTATCTGCCTGGAATGACGAAGCTGTTTCCCCGAACACGCTCATCTGTTACCATACGGTCTGTACAGCAGTAGAAAAACAGGGAGGAACCAAACTGAACCATCAGGTCTCCCGGTGACAGCACTCCTGTGCTGATGGCCTCTGCCGCCGAATCTCCCGTTCCCACAATCACAGGAGTTCCCGGAGCAAGGCCCGTTTCTGCTGCCGCCGCTTCTGTTACCCGTCCGGCAATATCTGTCACTGCATGGCCCTCCGCCAGCTGTGAAGGGCTGCAGATCGGATCACACATCTCCTCCCGAATGGTTCCGTCCATCTGGTAGAAGGGGCGAAAGGACGCAATACCTAAAAATCGGTCTACGGTGTAATTACCTGTCAGCTTTGCGGTGACATAAGAGGAACCTGTCAAAAATTTACAGGCTTTCTTATAGACTTCCGGTTCGTTTTTCTTTAACCAGAGAATCTTAGCTGCCACATCTCCGGAGCAGATTGGGCGTCCGAATAATTCCTGAACCCGCTCTTCCCCGTAATAGCTGGTCATCTCTTCCATTTCCTCTGTACATCTTGCATCGATTCCATACAGAATCGCCTTCCTGAGAGGCTTTCCTTCCTCGTCCACGGGAAGGCAGTCTGCGCCCAGGGTGCTGGCGCCTACGGCCCCTATCTCTTCCGGAGAAATATCGCTTGTCTGAATCAGCTCCTTGGACAGCTTACAGAAATCTCCCCACCAGATCTGTTCTGCATCCTGTTCAAAATAGCCGGGGGCCGGATTTTCCATGGTATGAGGCACTGACGCCCGTGCCTTTACTCTTCCGTCCTCCCCCACAAGCACCCCTTTGCTGGAAAAGGTTCCTATATCAATCCCCAAAAAATACATCTTATTCCCCCTCCCTGCTACAGGGTATTTCTGTATTCCTTTACTGCCTGCATGAATTCCTGTACTCTTTCTTTTTCTACAAAGTTTTCAAATTTTCCATCCTTCTTAAATGCAGTTCCTACACATGCTCCGTCGCTCTGTGCAAGCTTTTCTGCAATATTTTCTTTCGTACAGCCTGTGTTGCAGAAAACAGGAATATCTCCTGCCACATTCTTCACGCGGGTTACCAGGCTGGAATCTGTCTCAGAACCTGCGCTTGCTCCTGAAACGCATAAACCGTCCGGGAAGCAGTGGAAAATCATGGATTTTGTGATTTTTTCCAGGCTTCTCTCTGCCATGTAAACATCAGATTCCGGATTTACCTTAAACAGCAGCTTGAGATCGTGAAGGCCTAAGGCAGCCTTTCTTCTCAATGTCTCAGGAATATTTGTATCAGTAATTCCGTTTTCTCCGATGTAAGCTCCTGTGAATGTACTTCTCACAAAGTTTGCTCCTGTGGCTGCCGCTAAATCAATGGTTGCCAGCGGATTGGAAACAATATTTACGCCAAAGGGAACTTTGATATCCCTTGACAGCTCTCCCACAATTCGTCCCATAGCTGCCACTGTAACATGGGATACCTTTTTTTCATAGGGCAGACTGAATTCATTTGCAATCAGAATTCCATCTACACCGCCGTCCTGAAGCGCATTCAGCTCTTCTCTAGCCTTCTCAATGACAGCGTTCATGGAACCTCCAAATAATGGATCTCCCGGCAAAGCTCTCAGATGAAGCAGGGCAATAATCGGTTTCTCTACCTTAAACAGTTCTTTTGTCCACATCATTAATCCTCCATATACATTCTTAAATTCTGCACATTTTTCTTATCATAATAAAATGGATCCAGGTAGTAGGCAGGATCCGTCAGCTCCTGTGTAAAGTACCCTTCATATCCGTTCCTTATCATTACCTCTAAATCCTTTCTCAGGTTCCTGGTTCCCTGTCCCCATATGTAGTGTCCATAGGGATTGCAGTCCTGAAAATGGGCATGGGCAATATTTTCTGTTCCAAATACGTCAAACCAGTCCTGAATGCTCTCTCCGGCAACAGACATGGCTGTAAGGTCTACCATAACCTTGAAGTTCGGATGGTTAACTCCGTCAAACAAACGCTTCATCTGGGAAAGGCTGTATCCAATCTTCGACTCCTGAGGACGCAGGGATTCAGCCACAATGGTGATATTGTTCTGTTCCGCCACCTCGGCCAGCATCTGATGCATCTCGATGGCTCTTTTAAGTCCTTCCTCTTCCGGCTCATCCCAGTAACCCCATCCTGAATTGGCTTCCATATATTTCGCTCCCAAAGCGGCGGCTAATTTAATTCCATTGGAAAAAAATCCAAAGGTCTTTTTTCTAAGCTCCGGCTCCTTTACGCCAAACTGATAGCCGAATCTGCAATTCTGCGGTGTAAATACAGGACAATGCAGGTTTCGCGACTGAAGCTTCTTTAAAATCGGCTCCGGATCCTGGTACTCATTGGGATCCAGCCACATTCCCTGGTGTCCTCCTAACAGCTCCACATTTTTGATTCCCAGATCCACCATCCGATCCAGAAAGTAATCCAGAGAGTACTGAAAATAATGCAGGTTCAATACAGATAATCGTTCAAATGAAACCAGCTTCATACAAAATCCTCCATCTATTCAACAAACGCCTTCAGTGCCTTCCAGTTCTTTTCGTCTGCTTCCCTGGGGTTATCCAGATATCTTGGATCGTTTACAGAAAGGCTTAAATACCCTGTATAGCCATACTGTTCGATCCAGCCAAACTGGTCTTCCAGAGGCCTGAGTCCGTCTCCCCAGGCCAGTCTGCCGCCAGGCTTTCCGTCTGTAAAGCGGATATGGCGCACCTTGTCTCCTAAAAGCTCAAACCAGTCCTTCATGGTCTCTCCTGCCATGCCTGCTGCCGTCAGATCGAGACATGCCTGTACGTTTTTGCTGTTTACAGCGTCCAGCAGACTCTTCAGTTCTGTCAGCGTATTAAAAACAGGAGAATCTCCCGGACAAAGGGTCTCCACCGCAAGCAGGATGCCGTGTTCAGAAGCTGTCTTTCCTAAGCAGGTAAGCCGGTCTACAGCCCGTTCAAAGATCCGTTCCTTTTCCTCATCCCTGAGGCCGCCGCAGCAGTTCACCACCATAAGCTTCGCCTCCGCCTGTTCTGCCGCCTCAATAGCCTTTTCAAAATAACCCATAGAATGTCTCGCCGCCGTCTCGTCCTGAGCACACAGGTTATAGTTGTACACCGTACACTCCGGGGAAAATGCAGCCAGCTTCATTCCGTAGAAATCCAGCTTTTCCCTCAGCTTTTTTACGTCCTCAAATCCATAATCATCCAGCAGAAAGTGAGGTCTGGCGCACCAGAACTCGATTGACTGGACTCCCAGCTCCTGCTGGCTCTCCAGAAAATAGTCAAGGGGTCTGAACTTGTAATGCATCCCCATTCCTGCGATCCGCTCTCTCTTTACAGGCTTCATAGCTTTTCCTCCTTATAAGGTTTAAGGCCGGTTCTGTAAGAACATTTACAGACCGGCCTTTTACACTGCTTTTATTATTTACTTTCATCCCAGACTGCATGGGGATGTTTGTGCCACCATTTAAAAATGACAGGAACAATAATCAAAGCGGCCAGGTAAATCAGAATAGGAGCAACTGCTGCAATCCAGTTTCCCTGTACGCAGGCTACCGGTACAGCTGCCAAAGCAAAAATCTCAATAATCGACTCAATCGGTGTTACGATGGCTGCATCGTCCAGTGTACAGCTCTTATTCTCCGGATCCACGATTCTGAGAAGCGCCATTCCAATGGCTGTTACGCCAGTAGAATATCCATATACGTAAATGCCTCTCTCAAACCACTCCTGTTTTAACAGGCGAGGAGCAATTACTGTAAAGTGGAATACAACCCATGCGATACCAAACAGCATCAAAAGTCCAAATGGTACTGCATACTCAATAACCACAGGGATTTTAATGGAAGCTACTCCAAAAAATACTAAGAAGTCAGTTGCGCAGCTTCCCATGCGGGAAATAATGCGATTATCCACGTACTTATCTGCCTTGATTCCTTTTAATAAAAAGTGGAACACAATAGCTACTAAGAAGCCCACAGAGAAGCTTGGAACACCCAGTCCTGTTGCTGCCTGAATTGCATTGGTGAGCAGATATCCAATTCCTGTCGGAATCAGAATCAGCATTAAATGCCATGCAAGGGGATCAATCGCCATAGGAGAAACTGTTTCCTCTCCAAGAACAGGTCTTTTTCCTTCCTGAATCAGTCCTGTTCGCATGTCATCCGGAAGCTGGCTGAAATCCTTAACAAATTTCGTATGATTTTTCTTTGTTCCAATTTTAATCAGAATAATTCCACCGAAAATTCCAGTTAAAATTCCAACTGTTGCAGAAGTCATTCCCAGGTCTGTGGCGTCTGCCCATCCCAGAGAATCAAGAGTTGCTCCAAGAGCTGCCGCTGTGCCGTGTCCTCCCTGGAAGCCTGCTGGAATCAGCATTCCAAATGCCGGGTTTAAATCAGGCTCAATCACTCTAAGAACCAGCATGGAAAAGATAATTGGCACTGCATACTGGAACGCCCATCCAATATTTCTGAAGCAGTAATAGCTTCCAATTCTGTCAAAATTTGTTTTCCATCCGCCGCTGCTGAAGTTAAATCCTCTAAGTCCGATGGATACGAATACTGCAATAATCAAAAGTCCTGCATAAGATCCAAATTGTGAAGAAAAATTGATAATTCCAAATCCGTTCTGTCCCATAGCCAGTCCAATGAAACCTGCTAAAAGGCTGACCGGAACAAACAGGCTCTGAAGAATCTTGATTTTCTCTCTTAATAATTTCGCTGCAAATAGGAAAATTCCTGCCCACATAAAATCTATCAGCATTGAGTAAGCGTTAAATTCCATGTTCTCTCTCCCCTCTTATTTTTATTACCCTAACTCTTTAATATAACATTTTATAATATTATATTTCATCTCATAATATTATTTATTTGCGCAATAAAATAGCCGCACTTTCTCTTACTGTTTCCAGTTCTTTCTCCGTCATATCACAGTACATACTATTTTTTTCTGTTGTCCCAGCATCCTGAACATAGATCAGCTTTGTATCCTTTTCAGTAATTGTATTAAACCAAGTTTCTTTTGGAACATTATATACCTTTCCTGGCTCCATTAAAGTCAGATCAATCTGGAATGCGTCATCTTGCCGTGACGCGGTCAGCAGTACTGCCTTTCCATGCACAAGAACGAACTGCTCGTCTGTTTCATGGTGTACTTCTAAATACTTGATTTCCCCTATATCGTTGTTAGGTTTCCAGTTTTTTATGCACATAACCCAATGGCCATTATTATAGACACATTCAATCCCTTCTCCCTGATATTCAAAAACTTGTGCTTTCAAAATGATTCCCTCCAATCCTCTTCTGTACTTACATTTACTTCATTTCATCGGCCGATTATTTATATAATGATAATACATTATATATCATTATATTGTCAATAGCTTTTGTGTATTTTTTATAACCTATTCTTTTTATTGTCACTGATAATTGTAAAACTGCTTATAACAAACTATGCGCTCCCATTGAAAAAGCAGCAAAACTGCTTATTTCAGTTCTGCTGCTCGTTTCAATCTTCTATGAAGAATGCCCAGCTTAATACTCTACTTTCCACATATAACGTCTTTCGTCCATGGAATGTCCTCTTACCTCTGCCATCTGGGCTACATAGTATCTCTCAATCGGGATCATTACAACAGGATTAAAGAATTCCGCTACTTCCGGAGCGATTCTTCCCTGGTTTAATTCTTTAAAATCAATCGTAATATAATTTTCTGCATACTGCTTCAGGAACTTCAGACATCTCTCGTCTAATTCCCTTGTTCTTCCCTCACTCATTAACAGAACCATTGGAAGTTTCTTATCTGTAGTTTCAAATGGTCCGTGGAAATATTCTCCTGTATGAAGGCATACTGCGTGCTTCCACTGCATTTCCATAAAGTGGCAGCAGCACATGGAATAGGCAACGCCATAGTTCGGACCTGAAGCTAACACATAGAAAACTGGCTCGTCTTTGTACGTTTCAGCCCACTTCTGTGCAATCGGAAGAACCTTTTTCTTTCCTTCTGCGACAATTTTATCAATCTGTGCATAGGCTTCCATAGCTTTATCATAATTTTCATAGTTCTCAAACTGCTTTAATAACTCAAATCCAATGCGAAGAGCATTGGCCTGGTTAGAATCGCTGTATACCTGGTCATCTCCGTTGGAGTAGGTCACAACATACTGCCCTACTTTTGCCATGCCAGTCTCCATAGAACCTGTCATAGCAATCGTAACTGCACCAGCGGCATTAGCGGTTTTTACTGCCTCTACAGTCTCTGACGTAGCCTTTAAAGAACAGATCACAGCCACACATCGATTATCCAGCTCCTTTGGTGTCGCATGAACAAACTCATTGCTTGTATAAGTGGTAGCGCTAAATGTTTTCGCCTCACTCTGCAGTAAGTAAAGTCCAGGGAAAATCGCTGCCTTAGAACCGCCGCAGGCAACAAAATATACATGCTTTAAACCGCCTGCCTGATCCATCTTTACCTTAATTTCACTTACAATTTCCTTTACTGTCTTTGTCATTTTTACATCCTCCTCATATTACGATACTACTGAATTTCTTTTCCATAGCCAAAAGCGCCCTGAACCATGCAGGTTTTAGCTGCAAACTCGGCTCCAGCAGCCATTGCTTCTTTGATAAAAATTTCCTCTGATTCCTTCACCATGTCAGGATTTTCTGCATTCTTTTCCAGATTTTCTACATAAGAAAGTAAGAAAGCTGTTGCAAAAGAATCTCCAGCCCCCAAGGTATCTACTGCCTCCACCAATTTCGGTTCCTGTTTGTAAAAATTTTTTCCATTATATAATATGGAACCATAGCTTCCTCTGGTAGCTATCACCATCGGGCATCCTGCTTTGTAAATCATGCGGCAAATCTCTTTAGCCTCCTCTTCTTGCACAGATCCACAGGATAAAAAAGCATATTTAGTATAGGGAGCTACCTGCGCCACTTTTTCTTTTTCCTTCCACTGTCCAGAAAAGTCATAGGAAACTGATAAGTCTGCCTCAGCCAATTTAGGAAGCTGACTGTCAAAATGACTGTTATTGCTCGTATGAATGTGAGAAAACTCCTTGATATATTCCATATCATCTACATCCAGAATTACCGGATATTCCTTCGCAATTCCGCCTTTATTGCTTCCTAAAAATACTCTGTCTCCATCCACTAAAGTTACTCTGGCATATCCATTTTCACCATCATGCTGTCTGCAGCGTTCATGTTTTACTTCCAGTTCATCCAGAGTAGCCAGTATGTGATCTGCTACTTCATCACGTCCGAATGTTCCCATATAGGAGGAATCTGCTCCTAACATTTTTGCATAAACGGCAAAATTTAACGCCTGCCCGCCTGGAAACATGGTATTAAGATGAATGTATTTATCGCATACGTTATCACCAATACCAATAACCTTCATGTCTTCACCCTTTCATCAGTATATTATTATATAATGTTATAATATAATATAAGCTCATATTATCTAATTTGTCAAGACCTTTTTACAAAAAAAGCCAGTCCCCCTTCCATACCTGCTATTTTTCAAAAAAATTCAGAAAACAAAAAAGGCCGGAACCCTTGAAAATTCAAGGAATTCCAGCCAATAAAAAAAGCGCGAGACGGGATTCGAACTCTACCGCCAGAAAAAAAGTCAGTAAAATCAAGGAGGAATGCACACTGTCTATCGTGTGTCTACAGGCTGTCTACAATGTAGAAAGATGAAAGCAAAAGCTGTCAAGGGGTCTGCAAAGCAGATATATCTTGCCCCTTGACAGCTTTTTATTGTGCAATCAATTACCCACTATGGAATAGGGCTGAATTAGCATAATGCTCAATTCAGCCTTGACTACATTATACCTTTTATCTGTATTCAGATTTGAAATCAATGGCAATCTTATCGAAAACTGTTCTAGTATTTCCGAATTTTCTTACCTGTGCTTCGTCTGGCATGGTGTATCCTGTGTTATAACAATAATCTCCAATTACCTGATATTTGTCTTTTGATGTATAATTAGAGGTGTCTGCCCCTGTCATTAACATAGTGCGATAAATCGGATTGTATTTGTACACATCTGCTACAGTAAAGTACTTATCCTGTGTAGTAGGTTCATTTGCAAGCCAAATACCATCCACTAAGAACAATGGATAGGTATGCCCGATATCACCCATTTCAAAAGATTTAATTCCAACAGCATAGCTTAATAACTTAGCAGCTTCGGTATATCCTTGGCATACAGCCTTTCCTTTTACAAGGCAACCATATGCCCCATAGCTTACAGAATTGGACCAACCTGTAGTATCTGCTTCGTTTGCAGCATCATGGTCATAAGAAGCCTGATGGATACGATTACAGATACGAGTGGCTTTTTCCAAATCAGAAGCATTTCTCCAGTCAAAGCTATTCATGAACTCCTTGACTTCATTTAAGAGTTCTGTTGTTTCTGGCTTGTCTTTGCTCGGAATATTAGCCTCGTTATAACCTGACAAAATAGCCAATACTGCTAAATTATATCCACCCGTTGGATTAAGCATGGTAATATCTCTTTCCTCAACTGCTTTTTGAGAGATGTATGTCATTCCTGTCATTCCAGCCGGAACAACACCTTCGTTAATCACATGTGCTGGTTGCCAATAAGGAACAAGATTCCCATTTTCAACACCAAAGTACTTTTCCACCCTACCTTTTAATGGATACTGCTCATCATAATTCTGAACAGGATTTGTAGCTGTTGACTGCCCCTGTGTCTGAACGACTCTATTCACAGTCCATGCACCATCTGCATTTACTGTATAATTATCAGGTGTTACAGTATTGGCAAGCATATAGCCGTTTTCATTGAAATAATAGCTTTCGGAAACTCCATCTTTGTTTCCGTCAATCCACTGCCATGTATTTACAGGATAACTTCCATCATCATTCTGATACCATTGTCCTATTTCATCAGATTTCCATTCTCCTGCAAAGGTTATTTGGTTCAGAGTCATAGACATAAATAAAGCTGTTGTAAAAATTTTGATTCCTTTCTTGTTCATGCTACACAACATAATCAACCTCCTTATCTCATTATAGAAATGGTTTACTAAGTTTATAAATTTCTCCCCAAAAGCAAAATAGGAACCGTTTCGTTCCCATTATAACATACATTCCACATAAGATAAACAAAAAGGAACCAAATCGTTCCATTTTATCTTGAATTGTGAGGAATATATGGAATCTAAGATTAAGCAAGACACTATTTATATTGGTAAGAATATTAGAAGAATCCGAAAAGAAAAAGGGATAGGACAAACAGAACTAGTGCAAATGCTTCAATTAAATGGAATTATGATATATAGGGAATCTCTAGTAAAAATTGAACGCGGTGCTCAGCATATCACTGCTAGTCAATTAAAAGGGATTCGAGATTGTTTGGAAACTTCTTATGAAGAACTGTTAAAAGAAGATAATGCAAAGACATAATTATAATAGTTGACATATAGCGTTGATAGTGTATAATATAGATTAGTGATTGATTTTTGTTTGTTGGTATTTATGTTTTTACTTTCCCTAGGGAAAGTATGTGAAAAATTAGATAAATAAGTTGTGGTATAGGTACATATATATCACCAGAAAATAAAAGTACAGTTTGATTGACTGTGCTTTTTTTGCGTTCAGATCCGCCTCTGAGGAGTAACTCGTATTATTCTTACTTTTTTGAGGGAGGTGATGCCTATGTTCCATGCTTTTGAAATTGTCTTATCTAGCTATGGATACATATTAACGCGGCACACCTCAGAGTGCGCGATTTAATTTATGAATTTTTCCGCGAGTATTAAATGGGTACTATAAAAACCCCCGCGGAAATGTTGGAAAAATTATTAAAAGAAAATAAAATGTCTAGGGAAAAACTTGCCGAAAAAAGTAATTTGTCCGTTTCGACAATTAACCGAATGTTCTCAGACCCGAGCCATACATCACGAAACAGTGTAATAGCCGTATCTTTTGCCTTCGGCCTGTCAGTCTATAAAAAAAATAAATTGTTGAATGCTTTTTTTCCTGAAGAAAAAGTTTACGACCAACTGCTAAAAGAAAAGTTAGACATATACGAAGCCAATGATAGGTTAGCAAAAAAGAGGCTTACTCTGCTTGGCCACACTCCAAAAAATTAATATTATAACACAAAAGTGGGCAAAAAACCAGTTCACGCGTGAACTGGTTTTTCAGATTAATCGTGCTATACTAACAGCCATAAAGGAGCGCGCCTTTTTGAAAAATCAAGTAAAAAGGAGAAAATAAAAATGTTAAAAATTACAGATGTAATCATTGACCCCTGCACATTAGGCAACAAATTATGGTTAGTCGATGTACAGCCTGCATATAGCTATGTAGATGGACATCGTACCGACACCATAACAGGGTACCGATACATTATTGCACTGCCGGAAAAAGGATTGGAAAAAATAAGTGTACGCATTGACGGCACACAAAAAACAGAAGTTCCCAATGGATTTGCTGAAGTTATATTCCAGAACTTAGAGTTATATATCTATTGGGGTGCTCTGAATCAGCCACAGGTCGGAGCCCGAGCAACGGACATCCAGTTGGTCGAAAATGTAAGAAACAAAGGATAATTGCAGATTATGTGCTTGGCCGTCGGGAGGACTTATCCTCCTGACGGCTCCTAAATCACAGCATAAGGCTAGTATTACCCTTATGCTATGTATGTAGCATGTAGCAATATATAAGAAAGGACTTTTATGTCTAATAATATGCAGTCCAGAAAGTGGGCTTTGGTTATCAACAATCCACAGGAAGCTAAGTTAGACCATCCGGCAATAATCGAAATATTACACCGTTTTGCCCCTGACTACTTCTGTTTAGCAGACGAAATTTCCAAAACAGGAACTTATCATACCCACATTTTTTTATTTTCCAATTCTCCCATACGCTTTTCAACGCTTAAAACGCGCTTTCCGATTGCCCATATCGAAAAGGCTTATGGCAGTGCTCAGGAAAACAGGGATTATATCCGTAAGGATGGAAAATGGAAAGATACAGAAAAATCGGAAACGGTTGTCCCTGATACATTTTTCGAATGGGGACATATGCCTGACACAAGAGAAGAAAAATCTCCAAAATTATTCCAGTTAATTCAGGATGTACAGGCCGGAATATCTACTACAGATATTTTACATAATACGCCTGATTTTGCTTTCCGTGTTCGTGATATAGATATACTACGTCAGGCATTGCTGGCTGAACGGTTTTCTTCTGAAAACAGAGATATAGAAGTTTCATATTTGTATGGAAAAAGCGGAGTTGGAAAAACACGAAGTATTTATGCCCGATATGAAGCGCGAAATATATGCCGTGTGACGAATTACCGTATTGGGAAAGGTATATCATTTAATAATTATACCTGTCAGGATGTACTTGTTTTTGAAGAATTTTATAGTCAGGTTCCGATGGCGGACATGCTTAATTATCTGGATATATACCCATTGTATTTACCCGCCAGATATACAGACCGTGTTGCCTGCTATCATCATGTTTATATCACTTCCAATGCTCCCTTGGAGTATCAGTATTCAGATATACAGGAAAGCAGACCTGTAACTTGGGAAGCTTTTTTACGCCGTATTCACAATATCTGTGAATTTCTCGAAGACGGCACGATTATTTTCCACAAAGGAGGTACTACAGATGTATCATAAACAGACCATACAACGCCAGACAGAACGCCGTTACATCTTAAAGCGTATTTATGCAGGTATCTTGTTTATAAAAGACAATAAACTTGCTAAACTATGTTTTCTTTTTTGTTTCTTGCTATGTTTTGTCGCAATTTCCCTGAATGCACTTATACCACTGCAAGAAGCTGGCCTTTTAGATTCGTTAAAACGGTCTTTAAGCAATCTGTTATATTTTATTATTTTACTATTTAGCCTGCTTGCATTATGTTTATTTTTCGGCACACCCGTCGAAGCAAATGAAATCAGAATCCAGCTTCAAAAAGTCGGATTAGTAAATTATGTGGGCGAAGCCCCCATTTTAATCTCCACACGTCCGGCTGAAGATAATCCCAGAATTACGCGCTGGGAATTTGATTCCTGTGGAATAGCGTTAGAAACATGGGAGACGCAAGTACCCATGATTGAAACCGCATTAAATATCACGATTGCTCATTTACAATACACAAATGGAAAGCGAAACATATTGCTTTTTTCTGTTCCGGCAAATAATGATTTACCCGATTTAATCAGATGGAAAAAAGAATACCTTTCTTCTGAAAGCTTTGTTTTATTGCTAGGAGAGGGAATCACAGGAACTGTCACAGTAAATCTGTCTAGAATACCACATATCCTTTTAGGAGGCTCAACCGGAAGTGGAAAAAGCCAGCTTCTTAAATTGCTTCTCATGCAAGCTTTACATAAAGGAGCAAAGATTTATATTGCTGATTTTAAGGGTGGCGTTGATTATAGTGCAATATGGCACAAAAACTGCTTCATGTGTTTTGAGGCAGATACACTGAATCTTCTTTTAACAGAACTTGTAGAAGAATTACAGAAGCGAAAAATATTATTTACAGAATCAGGCTCTGCAAACCTCGATGACTATAATACTAAAAATAACGAACAAATCCCCCGATATATTTTTGCCTGTGATGAAATTGCTGAAATTCTGGACAAAACCGGATTAACAAAAGAGCAGAAAGAAAAGGTACTGCAAATCGAAAGCAAACTTTCTATCATTGCCCGTCAAGGTCGTGCCTTTGGGATTCACTTAATTCTGGCTACCCAACGGCCAGACGCAACTATATTATCCGGACAGATCCGCAACAATATTGATTGCCGGATATGTGGCAGAGCCGACAACGTTCTTTCACAGATTATTTTAGACTCCACTTTGGCTGCGGATAAAATCCCAAAAAATTCAATGGGGCGGTTCATTCTTTATGATGGTACGGTATTTCAGGCTTACTTAATGGATGATAGTGACTTAGAGGCTTAATAGAATAGATTCAGGTGTCGGGATACTACGAAACTAAATCTTTATTCAAAATCCAATTAAATCTTTTATTTATAGTATATTAAAATATCCATATAATTTTTCAAAATCCCACACGCCTGTAATAAGGCGGTGTAAATGGACAACATAACTAAATTATCGCACTACATGGAACTTTCATTATTGAAAGAGGCCTTGGATTGCGGTATACTCAATTCAGACAGTGTGCTTGATATGCTCATGTCATCAAAAAAAGAACAAATAAAAAAAATACACCCTTATGCCATTACACCGCCTTCAAAAGGCGGAGGACGATGGCAGACTTTCTATAAAGGCACTGATGGAAAGAGGAAAAATATCAAAGCACAAACAGAAGAGGATTTGCTGAACAAGCTGATTCCACTATACTTCCAAAATTCGTACATTGACAAATTAACTTTTCACAAACTATATGAAGAATGGTTAGAATATAAAAAAACGGTTACTAACAGTCCTAATACCATCAAACGGCATACACAGCATTACTCAAAATATTTTGAGCCATCCTGTCTACATGATGCAAAAATAAAACAGGTAAATGAACTGTTACTTGAATCAGAGTGTAACCGTATTGTAAAAGATTTTAATCTTTCCAGAAAAGAATGGGGCAATATCAAAACTATTTTGAACGGAATGTTCCAATATGCTGTCAGAAAAAAATATTTGTCGGAGAATCCTATGGACAAAATCCAGATTCATGTTAAGTTTAAGCAGATAGTTAGAAAGACAGGCAAAACCGAGACTTATAACACGGATGAACTGGAAAACTTAAATCAATATCTTGACCGCATGTATACAGAAACCGAAGATACTGTTTTTCTAGCTGTAAAACTCAATTTTTTACTGGGACTGCGTGTTGGAGAACTGGTCGCACTAAAATGGGAAGATTTATCCGATGAGAACCATCTGCATATTGTTCGTGAAGAAGTAAGAAATCAGATTACAAATCAATGTGAGGTAGTAGAACATACAAAAACGAACTGTGACCGCTTTGTGGTTCTGGTTCCGAAAGCTATCAACCTTTTGCAAAAGATTGAACACACTGGCAATTATATTTTTATGAGAAACGGAGAGCGAATCAGAGCAAGACAAATTGCCTATGTATTAGAAAAATACGCAGAACGTCAAGGAATAGCCACAAAATCCACCCACAAAATGAGAAAGACATATGCCAGCAACCTAAACGCCAAAGGCGTTCCGCTTGATTCCATCCGAGAACTACTGGGGCATAGTAATCCAACTACAACTCTTGGATATATTCTCAATCCATTGACAGAAAAAGAAACCTATGACCTCATTACAAAAGCTTTGTAACCTGTCTACAACTGTCTACAGCCTAAGAGACACAAAAAAACAGCGGAAGTCCTCGTAATTCAAGGCTTCCGCTGAAATAAAAAAGAGCGCGAGACGGGATTCGAACCCGCGACCCTCGCCTTGGCAAGG
>OGZI01000797.1_pt1 | contig 36706 bp, 32 predicted proteins | sample 1576711 | NCBI WGS metagenome assembly OGZI01 (sample SAMEA3541482, study PRJEB24748) | human gut metagenome | biome: human gut; feature: human-associated habitat; material: faeces | place: China | collected 2012
CCGCATAAACACTGGCTTTTTTAAGCAACTCGATTTATTCAAACTCAATCGTTCCAGGTGGCTTACTCGTCAGATCGTAAAATACTCGATTGACTCCCTTCACCTCATTTATAATTCTGCTCATGACGGTCTGCAAAACATCAAACGGAATGTCTGCCGCCTCTGCTGTCATGAAATCTACGGTATTTACAGCGCGAAGTGCCACGGCATAGTCATAGGTTCTCTCATCGCCCATGACACCAACCGAACGCATATTGGTCAAGGCTGCAAAATACTGTCCAACACTGCGGTCGAGTCCTGCTTTCGCAATCTCCTCGCGATAAATATAATCTGCATCCTGTACAATTCGTACCTTCTCAGCCGTTACTTCACCGATAATGCGAATACCAAGACCTGGACCTGGGAATGGTTGACGATATACCAGATAATCCGGCAGCCCCAGTTCCAAACCAGCCTTACGCACTTCATCCTTAAACAAATTACGTAATGGTTCTACAATATCTTTAAAATCTACATAATCTGGCAAACCACCAACATTGTGGTGCGATTTGATAACGGCAGATTCTCCACCGAGTCCGGATTCTACCACATCTGGGTAAATCGTTCCCTGTGCAAGGAAATCGACTGCCCCAATTTTCTTTGCTTCTTCCTCAAAAACGCGGATAAATTCTTCGCCAATAATCTTACGTTTCTGCTCCGGTTCAACAACACCGGCAAGTTTTTTATAGTAGCGTTCCTGTGCATTGACGCGAATAAAGTTAATATCAAAGTCTCCGCCCTTGCCAAATACACTCTCGACCTCATCACCTTCATTCTTACGGAGCAACCCATGATCTACAAATACGCAGGTAAGCTGTGGTCCAATTGCTTTTGCAAGAAGTGCTGCAAGCACAGAAGAATCCACACCGCCGGACAGTGCCAGAAGTACCTTTCCGTCTCCTACCTTTTCTCTTACGTCCTTGATGGCATTTTCAACAAAAGAATCCATTCGCCATGTTCCGGCGCACCCGCAGACACCGCGTACAAAGTTGTGCAGCATCTTGGTTCCCTCAACCGTATGCAGTACTTCCGGATGGAACTGGATCGCGTATAAATTCTTTTCCTGATTCTCTGCCGCTGCCACCGGGCAATCCGCCGTATGTGCGCAAATGCGGAATCCCTCTGCCGGCTTTGAAATGTAATCAAAGTGGCTCATCCAGCAGATCGTTGTTGCAGATACGCCTGAAAACAATGGGGAATCCTGCTTTACAAATACCTCGGTCTTACCGTATTCTCTGACCGGTGCCTTCTCGACCTTACCGCCTAATACATGCATCATCAACTGTGCCCCATAGCAAAGTCCCAATACCGGAATTCCCAATTCAAACAATTCCTTGGTATAAGTCGGTGAATCCGGCTCATAACAACTGTTTGGACCTCCTGTCAAAATGATCCCTTTCGGATTCATTTCTTTAATCTTTTCAATATCTGTTTTATAAGAATAGATCTCACAATAAACATTGCATTCTCTGACTCTGCGGGCAACCAACTGGTTGTACTGTCCGCCAAAGTCAATGACTATGACCTTTTCCTGCTCCATGCTTGTCCTCCGTTTCTTTTTGTACCAGGTACAAATCTATCTCGTTTCATTATATTAGAGCCTATAAAAAATAACAAGTTCAAAGGTCAATTTTCCGACAGAATTTCCGATATAAAATATATAACAATCGGTAATTGGCAAAATTTTACCGCTTTCCCTACTATAATTTTTAAAGAAAGGAGCCGTCATGAGTGGATTTTCTGTAGCAAACAACATCACCCTGCGCAGTTATTACGCGACCTACCGCGCTTTTACGACCAAAAGTACACGTTCTTCTGCTACGACCAATCAGTTAAATTATGCAGATGCACAGGCGCTTCGCCGCGCGGTTCAGAAACTGGATGATTTTGACTTTGAAACTGCCGATAAGGACGATATTTCTTCTCATGTACGCGCCTTTATCGATACATACAATTACACCATGGATTCCGCCAAATCCTCGACCAATTCCTATGCGACCTCCACTTACAAGAATCTGAAAAATCTTGCCAGCAAGTATTCCAAGGATTTGGAAAACATCGGCATCAAGGAAAACTCCTCTGGTTATCTGACCCTCAGTTCTTCCGCCGTTGAAAACATCAGTGGCAGCCGTTTCAAGAGTCTTTTAAACAAAGACTCCAAATTCATGAAACAGTTGACGACCTATGCCAAGCGCATGGCAAACAACATCGATTATTACGCTTAATACTCCTATAATAACTACAAAAAGAGCATGTGTCTGATCCCTTCGATCGTCCACATGCTCTTTGTCTATCTGCTCATAACTTTTTCGTATCCCGCTTCCCCCGAAACAGAATCCGTCTTTTTACGCTTCTTCTTTTTTTGCGCTTGTCTCAAATTCATAATCCTTGCCCGGCAGGATAGCATTCAGGAAAATTCCCAAAATGGCTGCGATAGCAAGAGAAGTCAGTGTAACGCTTGTTCCTGCGATCGTGAATGTAAAACCATCTGTAAATCCAAGTGCGCTGACAAGGATAACGGCTGCAATAATCAGGTTTCTTGACTTTGTGAAGTCTACCTTGTTCTCAACCACATTACGGACACCGATAGCAGAGATCATACCATAAAGGATGAAACTTACACCACCGATGATGGAAGATGGCATAGAACCGATCACTGCTGCAAATTTCGGTGAAAAACTAAGGATGATCGCATATACGGCTGCGATACGGATAACCTTAGGATCATGTACCTTTGACAGTTCCAATACACCTGTATTTTCGCCATATGTTGTATTTGCAGGGCCACCGATTGCTCCGGCAAATGCGGTTGCAAGTCCGTCACCGATCAAGGTTCTGTGAAGTCCCGGATCTTCTACGAAATTCTCATCTACCGTTGCGGAGATTGCTGTAATATCACCGATATGCTCCATCATGGTCGCAAGTGCGATCGGTGCCATAACAAGGATGGCTGTAATATCAAACTTGCACCATACAAATGGCTGCCACTGTACCCAGTGTGCGCTTGCTACAGAAGTGAAATCTAAGATCGCGCTTCCGTCAGCATTTGTCATACCGACACCATTTAATACCAAAGCAAAGATATAAGAGATCACGATACCCATGAGGATCGGAATGATCTTGAACATGCCCTTGCCCCAGATATTGAAGATCACAATAACCGCAAATGCGACGATCGCGATGATCCAGTTTGTCTGTGCATTATTGACAGCAGAAGATGCAAGGGAAAGTCCGATACTGATAATGATCGGTCCGGTTACTACCGGCGGTAACAAACGCATAACTTTTCTTACACCTACCAGTTTTACGATCAGGGCAAATACCAGATATAAAAGACCTGCTACCACGATACCGCCACAAGCGTATGGCAACTTTTCGCCCATAGTCATATTGGCATAAATTCCACTATCCAATTGTGCTACCATGGAAAATCCACCCAGAAATGCGAAGGAAGATCCTAAGAAAGCAGGCACCTTACGCTTGGTGATCAAATGAAATAAGAGTGTACCGACACCGGCACAAAACAGTGTAACCTGAACAGAAAGTCCTTCTCCCTCGAAATAATCATTCACGAGGATAGGAACTAAGATCGTTGCGCCAAACATGGCGAACATGTGCTGCAAACCCAACAGTAACATCTTTGATGTTCCAAGACTGCGGGCATCTTTGATTGCTCCATTTTGATTCATCACATAACTCCTTTGTACTTGTTTGTAGTTGCTTTTGCTATAGAAATCTCTTTCTATTCGCAAAAAATCTGCGAGATGACATATGCACCCTCGCAGATATCCTTAACTAAAGAAAGTATAGCGGAATTATCTTCACTCTACAATCTTTTTTTTCGCATTCTTTGTATTTTTTTACACACTTAAAATCATATGGTCAAAACCATACTCCAGATTGGAATACTGATCATGGAAAGGATGGTAGATGCCACTACCAGTTTTGTTGCAAAGATCTCATCACAGCCATACTTGGATGCCAGAATACTGGTCGTTGCCCCCGCCGGCATGGCAGTCAAGAGTACACAGACCCCTGTCACCAGAGACGGCAGTTTTATGAGCAGGCAGACGACATACAAAGCCAGTGGCATCAGTACCAGACGAAGGATAGAATACCGAAGCACTTCCCAGTCGAAAATAGATTTCCAGTCCGCTTCTGCCAAGATCATACCGATGACCATCATGGAAAGCGCTGTATTGCAATTTCCGATCGTTCCGATCGTATTTGTGATAACGGCTGGTGGTCTATATTGTGTCAGAATCAGGATCAAACCGATAAAACAGGCAATAATACAAGGATGCGTCACAACCTTTTTCAAAGTCGCTTTCCAATCCTTTGACTGCGTAAAGATTGCAATACCGGACGACCACATCATAATGCGCATGGGAATCAGGAAAATGGATGCCATAGCAAGCCCGATCGATCCAAAAACGCCCTCTGCGACCGGATTTCCCAGAAATCCCGCATTAGAACAGATCACGCCATATTGCAGGCTCATACGATGTCCCACTTCTCTTTTACCATATAAAATCTTTCCCAGGATCACACTGACGATCTGTATCCCTATGGAAATCACAAGAACCTCTGCAAACTGCACAAACGTATTGCTATCGCAGTCAATCATAAAGGACTTTACAATATTGCAGGGAAGCACCAGATAAATGACCAGATCGTTGATATTCTTCTGCCCTTCTTTGCTTATAATTCCTATTCTTTTTATAAGTGCTCCTACTAAAATCAGCAAAAGCATGGTTATCTGTAAAACCAATAGTTTACTCATCTTATGTTTATTTTCCTTCTAGCTGCGCCACTACTGCATCCACCGTGCCAGCCACATCCTTGCCGTCCAGATCCACGGTAATATCCGCGTATTTTTCATAAAGTGCCGTGCGTTCATTATAAATATCCCGCAAGGTCTGCCCCTCTTTATGTACGACACCTCGCTCATCCAGATCCCCCAGACGCTCGTCCAAGAGATCATAACTGATCCTCAGATAAACGACAATCCCGCTCTCTTTAAAGTGTGCCATAGCATCTGCGCCAAAGATAACACTTCCTCCGGTCGCGATCACGGTATTTTCCACATCAATTTGGCTGTTGATCTCGTTTTCTACTGCGTTGAAGCCATCAATGCCTTTTTCTGCAATGATTTCTTTTAAAAGTTTTCCGGTCTGATGCTGAATGACCAGATCGGAATCCAAGAAATCATAATTTAATACTTTTGCAAGAATAACGCCGGAAGTACTTTTGCCCACCCCAGGCATACCGATCAAAACAATATTTTTTCCCATATTCTTTCCTTTTCTCGTTGCTATAAGATAAGAGGATGCCCTATAAAAGAGCATCCCCCTTGACATCTGATCCTTGATTACTTTGTTCCAAAAATACGATCCCCGGCATCTCCAAGTCCCGGACAGATATAAGCATTCTCATTCAACTGACGATCCAAGGCGCCAACATAGATCTGCACATCCGGATGTTCCTTGTGCAGTCTCTCCAGACCTTCCGGTGCGGCAATGATGCACATGAACTTGATATTCTTGCCGCCATGCTGCTTGATCATGGTGATGGCATCTGCACCGGATCCACCGGTTGCAAGCATTGGATCTACTACCAAAATAGTTCTCTGGTCGATCGGTTCCGGCAACTTGCAGTAATACTCATGTGGCTCATGAGTCTCCGGGTCACGATACAAACCGATATGTCCGATCTTTGCAGATGGAACCAGATTCAGCACACCGTCTACCATCCCAAGTCCAGCACGCAGAATCGGCACGATCGCCATCTTCTTACCGGCAATCATTGGCTGTTTGGTCGTCTCGATCGGTGTCTCGATCTCTACCAGTTCGGTCGGAAGATCGCGCAGTGCCTCAAACCCCATCAACATAGCGATCTCACTGACCAAGGTACGGAACTCATTTGTTCCTGTTGTCTTGTCACGAAGTCTTGAAATTTTATGCTGGATCAGTGGATGATCCATAATAGTAACGTTCTCCATTTGTTCCTCCTCAAATACCGTTTATCGGTTCGTTTACTCTTCTAAAAATCTTAGTTTATCCTGCGTGGAAAGTCAATGGATATGTGCATACTTTTTTCTGGTAGCCATGCCACCACGGATATGTCGTTCTGATTTATTGACATCTAAGACGCTTCTTGCCTCTTTTGCAAGTTCGACATCGATCTGCGGCAAACGTTCCGCAACGTCCTTATGTACCGTAGATTTGCTCACGCCAAAATTCTTTGCCGCCTGCCTTACGGTCGCACTCTTTTCCACAATGTATGTACCAATTTCAACTGCCCGTTTTTCAATATATGGTTTCAAAAAAATCCCCTGCAATACTTGTTTTTACATTGTATGCAAGGGATTTTTCTTTATTCAACTCATTTTGTCACAGTAGAAAAGTTATATTCTCCACATTCACAGGCAAATGTGCTTCCATCTGGCAGGATGACATCAGCCACACAGTTCGATGGTATGGAAATCCTAAAGTTCACCTTTCCATCTGTTCTAAACCAGGCACTCGAAACCTTGCCATATGCAGAATCATATTCCATAGAAATAGAATCTATCTGTGAAACCGGATGGGGTGCAATCACAAAATGATTCTCCCTGCCATCCATTTTGATTCCACATAAGGTATCAAAGATCCACTGACAACATGCTCCTTTAGAATAATGATTTAAAGATGCATCATCTGTCCAGTTTTCCCACACTGTTGTTGCGCCTTGTTTTATTTGCTGAATCCAGCCAATCTCCGGATTCATAAGCATGCGGAAAGCCTCATCGCTTGCACCTGCTTCCGTAAGAAGCGGAAATACAAATGGGGTAGACAAAAAACCGGTTCCCACACGATACTCTCTCGCCTGATTCAGTTTCACAATTTTTTGCAAAAGTCTCTGGCGGGCCTGTCCCTCAGCCAATTCCAATCCACAAGGTCTTACATACTTGCACATTCTCTTGCTTGTAATGTCACCATTCTGTACAAAATAATAATTGTATGCCTCTTTCGTCCGATCTGCGATCTGCTTATAATGTTTTGCTTGGGATTCTTTTCCCAGATGGTCAGCCATTTCCTCCATTAACCTCGCAGCATAGGATAAATATGCGGTCGCCTCCTCTACCATTGGCAGCAATAACATTTTTTGTGATGGCGCACAGTCGTCCGGCTCCGTCCATTCACCAAAATGTCTCCCACTGGCCACAAGATATTTGTCATATTTGCTTCGCTTTGGTGAAAAAAGGGAAAAGAGGTTTCTTTTACCCATTCTGCTGCTAAAATATGCAATGCACTTTTCCATTGCCTGCCAATTCTCCCGAATCAGGCAATCATCTCCATACCGTTTCCAGAAATAGTACGGGATAGTCACCATGGCGTCTCCCCAGCCGGCACTTCCCTCCATGGATATCCACTCAATCAATCCACTCTTCTTACCCCCCGTTGGATTCACATTATAGACAAGACCATTTCCTTTTTGACAATCTGCTACATCTCTCATCCATTTACGAAAAAATGCTCTCTGATCCATCATATAATTGCCTGTATTAAAAAAGAGTTGTGCATCACCAGTCCAGCCGGCACGCTCACGTGTCGGACAATCGGTCGGGACATCCATAAAATTTCCTTTTACACTCCAGAATGTATTTTTCACAATCCGATTGAGCATAGCATCCGAAGAAGTAAAGGAAAACGTTGTGTCCATGTCCGTATAAACTGCAATTGCACTAAATCTGCCGGCATCCACATCCTCCGGCCAGTCCAAAAGCAGGACATAACGGAATCCCATAATCGTAAATTTGGGTTTGTAGTCGTGACGTACCCCATCGCAGACAAAATCCACGGATTGAAAACGGCAGGTATCATAATTCGCCTTCCATGCAATATTTTCTACAGTAAAATTACCATTTGTATCCAATTTTTCTCCACACACCATGCGGCATTTTGCTCCCTTTTCTCCTTTTACGGAAAGTTTGACATAGCCTGCAATATTCTGTCCAAAATCCAGCACTGTATGTCCGTCCGGACAATGCACAATTGTTGGATTCGAAAATTTCTCATGTTCTTTTGCCGCGTCATTATTGGAAGCACAGACCATACCTTCATACGACGTCACTCTTGCCCTTCCACTATAAGATGGACTACGCCCCAGATCTATCCTCTCTCCGTTTTTCATATCCGCATAACGGATACTGCCATCATTAGACCATTGCATAGAAGCATCACTCACGAAAACCTCATGTTCTCCACTCTGATAAAAGACTTCCATTTGCGCCATAAGTTTTGGCTCATATCCATAAACTTTCGTGCTGTCAAAGACCCCTGTGGCACTGGCGTAAAAACCATCTGCCAGTTCCATGGTCCACACATTTTCATCTTTCAGCAAGTCTGTCACATCATACGTCTGATAATGTACTCTTTTTTGAAACGCAGTGGATCCCGGTGTCAAAACCGCATCCCCCACTTTTGTTCCATTAATTTTTGTCTCATACAGGCCACAGGCTGTAATGTAGAGTCTCGCACGCACAAGATTTTCTTTTTTTATTCGAAAAGTCTTTTTAAAACAGTCCACCGGATATCGCACTTTGGGACTTTTACTATGTTCATAGTTTCCCATGATAAACGATGCTTTCCACTCCTTTTTTTCCAACAATCCCATTTCAAAGAAAGCAGGCTGGCTCCAACTGTCATATACTCCATTCTCATCTGCCACCGCTACACGCCACAGAATCCGGTCTCGACTCTCTAAAGGAAGACTGTAACTCGTCTTCATGGAATCACTTCTTCTTTCCTCCATAAGTTTCCATGGTTTATCATTTACGGACACCTCTATCTTAAACGCCGTCTGTTTTTTACCATCTTTGGTTTTCCATGATAATTGCGGATGCAGATCATCCAATCCCATGGGATTTCTCATATATGCTGTTTTCAGATCATATGTCTTCATAACTAATCTCCTTTACTATTTCCTGATGATGTAACAGTGCGTGTCATTTACCTGCAGCCTGCCGGATACGATCAATTCTCCGTTTTCATATGTATAAGTCACTTTTTCTGCCACAAGGGATGATTTTTCAATCACTTCATGGATTTCCTGCGGATTCATATTTTCAGGTGATCCCATTTCCTTCCATATACGATACGGATTGCAATGCTCATCATCAATCCGGTACAATCGAACATTCTGACATCCCGGCACCTCTATCTGTACCCGATATTTTTCTGCTTCCCGCATCACTTAATAATTTCAATGCATAAAACTGCGGTTTGGGGATACCATGGATGGTAAGCAAACCAAACCCTCCCGAAAATTCTTCCGGCACTATCATGAATTCATCAAAAATATCACTAAATGCCCAAATAGATGATCCTGTCACATTTCCTTCCATCTCATCTATGCTTTTTACCTGGAAACATGCCACCTTTTTACTATCATTACTCGGTGATGTCAGGATGGCATTACAATTCCACTCAGTATAATAAATGGGGTATCTGCCCGCCACAATCTGACTGACTTTCTTTGTATTATCATACATCTGCCCCTTTGCCAGAACCGTGGTTTCCGTCTTATCCTCCATGATCAGACGAATCCCATCCAGAGCAGTCCCCGCTTTCTTACTTCTCAATTGCTTCATTCCCCCCACAACATTGGAGAAAAGATCTTTCATGGCAAAGGCTTCTCCTATACCATCTCCCGGATAATTATGTGTTGAAATAAAATCAAGTGGCAATTTCCTTTGCTCACAAAAGTCAATAAACTCAGCAATCCAATCTCCGGTTGCACTTGCAGGTCCCCCCACCAACAGAGCCGGCTCTACCTCCTTCACGGCTTTGGCTGTAATCTCATAGAGATGGAAATAGTCCTCCATCGTTCCGGCAAAAAAAGTGAACATATTAGGTTCATTCCAAACCTCAAAATTCCATGTAATAACCTCATTCCTGCCATACCGGTGTATCGCAGCCCGGATGAACGCCTGTACCAACTTTACCCAATCATCGTCTTTCGCCGGCATGGTCTTCATGCCCTCCGCGTTGACTGTGACTTTTTTCTTCCTTTTTGCAATAGTTGATGGCATGAAAGATAGTTCCACCCATGGCTTCATTCCTGCTGCAAGTACATTATCATATGCCGCAAAAATATTAAAAAAATTATAATTTTGAAACTTTTCTGCGCCCGGCATCGGCATCATATCCGCCATGGACATAATTGCCTGCATATCATCATCAAAAATGCCGTGAAACCGGACTCTCTCTATGCCAAGTTCATCATGAATAAATTTTAATTGTCTGGCATAATCTGAACGCATAGCAAGTTTTGCCTGACCAGAGCCAACACAATATTTCCAGTGATTGGATACTTCCACCCGCCTAGTGTCTTTTTTTACCGAAAAAACAAATGTCTCTTTCATGTCTGTCACCTTCTTTTTGTCTGCAGGATAATTTGCTCTGCTTCGGTTCCCTTTGCACTCACATCAATCACGATTGTTCCCTCTTCTTCTGTGCTTTGTACATAAAATCCCATCTGCCCCATCCAGGAGTGGTAGGAATCGCCATCAAACGCTTCTTCGGTCACAGGATTTCCGTTGCCAATAGCGCGCAGGATTCCGTTCCCCAAAACACTGACCCTGATTTGCCTATCAGAAAGCATCTTTACAATACCAGCTGCATCAGTCAGAGAGACCAGCACAAACGTCATATCTTCTCCATCAGCTGTCAGAACTTCTTTTTCCGCTTTCACACAAAGCCTTGTTTCATCGCCTGCAGAAATAAGTTCATCCTCATCAATTTTATTTCCTTTTTCATCATAACTGACCGCCTTAAGTCTTCCCATTTGATAGATTGTCTCATAGGACGCCTTACAAAATTCTAATTTTTTTCGACCAAGAGACTCTCCGTTCTGAAACAATTCTACCTCGGTTCCTATACTATAGATTTCAATCTGCGCATTTTTCCCTTGACAGCCCGGCCAACTCCAACTATGTACAGCATCTGTATCGCGCCACATACCAAGGAAATACTTTTCACCGGAATGATTAACCGGTCTTACAGCGATATATGGTTGTTTATACTTCTTCCAAGCAATGGCTGCAGCATACATCTCCGTTTCTTTCTGTCCCAAAAGATTGATTGCTCCACACCCTCCACTGACACACGGATATGGTCGATTAAAACCACCTTTTGCCTTTCCATAAATCGGAACGCCGACACCGGCTTCCCCCAAATAATCCATTGCTGTCCACATAAAATCACCAATCACATATGGGTGAGCCTCAACCAACTTCCATCGTTCTGCCATGGAATGCGGATAAGTCTCGGAACCTAACATGATACGTTTGGGATCATATGCATGATGTGGCTCATAACAATTTTCTGCATAATTCAGCCCTACAATATCCAGTTCATCAAAACAGGCTTTCAGTTTTTTCTCTACCTTTTTCGGTTTTCCCATCATTTTTTGGACAAAAGGTACTACCGTGACAATAATATTAGCCAGTAGACTTGCTGTCGCCTGGGCGTTCTTTGTCTCCTCGTAAGGATTCACACTGTCCTGAGGACTGCACTTAGATTTTCTTCCTCCCATCATGGACACCACTGGATTGATACAATTGATAACTGGTCTGGAAGCATCCAGTTTATGGCAGATATCAACCAAAATACGGTTCCACACAGCCCCTTCGTCACTACCTGTGTCCCCTATTTCGTTACCAATAGAATACATAATCACAGATGGATGACTGATATCCTTGCGGATCATGGCACTTACATCTTCTTCATAATACTTTTCAAAGTAAATAGAATAATCATAATCTACTTTCATGAATCTCCACTGATCAAATGCTTCATCCATCACATACATTCCATATTTATCACAGGCCGTCAGGAGTGCTTTACTTGCCGGATTATGTGCCGAACGAATAGCGTTAAATCCAGCCTCTTTTAAAAGTTTGATTTTTCGTTCTTCTATCCCATCATAAGCACAACTTCCCAAAATTCCATTGTCGTGATGAATACATCCGCCACGCAGTTTCACACTTTCGTTGTTAACCAGAAGTCCTCGTTCTGCCGACCAGCGAAGTTCTCGGATTCCAAAAAGAATGGCCTCCTGATCGACTACCTTCCCATTTCTCCGCAGTTCCGCCTTTAACGTATAAAGATATGGATGCTCGTCACTCCACAGTTTTACATGCGGCACGATCATTTCTGTATGGATACCGGATGCTTCTGCCACCTTATTTTTATTATCATCCCAAAGTGTTATTTGCAATTCACAGCCAGTCACATCGTTTACTTTTGTAGTAACAGAGACATAGGCACACTGATTTTTATAATCAACCCGCTTTGTCACTGCTTCGATGCCATCTACACTTATATGGGAAGGAGCTCCTATATATAAATTCACATTGCGATAAATGCCGCTTCCTGTATACCATCGACTATTTGGTGTCCTGCTGTTATCTGCAATTACCGTCAATTCATTTTCCGCATCCAAAATCAGATTTCTGCTAATATCCAGTACAAATCCGGAATAACCATAGACCCAGCCGCCAATTTTTTTCCCATTTAATATCACTGTAGAATTCTGATAAATCCCTTCAAACTCGATTAACACAGACTTATCTTTCCATGCGCTATCTGCCCCAAAATGCTTGGTATATTGATATTTACCCCCGGGGAAAAAGCCTGCTGCTGCGCCATTTTTCATATTTACCAGTCTTTTTTCCGTCTGCATGGCATCATGAGGAAGTCTTACTTCCACTGGTTCGCTATGCTTCAACAGGTTCTGAAATGTCCATCCATCGTTAAATTTAATTTTTTTCATACTCTATCTGTCCTACCTATAATAATTGCGGCAGGAACTTCTTCCTGCCGTAACTCATCTTATTTACTTTCTCTTAAGGTTCCATCTTCATTAAAGCCGTTCTCAACTCGAAGTTGTTTTAAATCTCGTTCCAAGTGGAAAAATGCGAATAAGACAATGCTGATTGCAAGGAAAATAAGAGGCATTCCATTATAAGCAAAACTGATTCCTTTTAAGGCTTTATCAACCGTCGCTGCACCGCCCTCTACATAAGTGTCAAATCCTTTGGTTCCTAAAGCAGCAAGTGCTGCCCAATCTTCAAAACCATTTTTTGTAACTGCCTTAGTCAAGGTGTCAAATCCGGTTCCAGAAAGAATCAGACCGACGATCACGGAATTCAGACTCGTTGCCATCTTTTGCGCAAAACTAATAAATGCAGAATACATACCTTCCGCAACGACACCTGTTTTGTAACGTCCATACTCCATCAATTCATAGTTTACCTGAGACAAAACACAGGCATTGATGATGTTTGGCAGGCTGACCGCAAGATAACCAACCATCTGTGCCGCAATTGATTGTGGTAAGAACATTCGAATGATAATACCAATAATAGAAATCATCATGGAACCACTAATCAATTTTGCTGAGCCCATCTTTTTGGAAAGTTTTGGGATCGCAGCAAATACTGGAAACAATGCCACAGAAGCAGCCATAACAATGGAGAATGTTCCCAAATTGCCGTAAACATATTGGAAATAATACTGTCCTACACCAAACGAACTCATCATAACAATCATATACATGAAGTTGATCAGGGTAAACATAACCAGATATTTGTTCTTTGCCACGCTCTTTAGAAATACAGAAATCGGAACATTTTCTTTTTGTTTTTCCGGTTCATATCCTTCAAATGCAGCCAATTCCTCCTCGGAATATTCCTCACAGAGGAAAAATGCCATCAAACAAGCAACAATACCAATAATTGCTGTGATTGCCGCAATAATAATAAATCCTCTTTGTGAAGCATGGAAAATATTGATAACAGCCGGCAAGGCAATCTGCAGCCCCAATGACCCTATCGCATAAATTAAACCAATCACCGTCAAAGTCCGTACACGATTATCGTTATTTACAATGCTTCGCTTGATATGTGTTTCGTATGCAATATTTGCCATAGTTCCAAATATAGCACTGACCAGCGTGGATAAGATTGTAATATAGACCACAATTCCCATGTCACTCATCAGGCTTCTTGGCACCGCAAATACAAGTAAAGTCAGTATCCACATCGGAATGCCTGCAAGAACCCAAGGTCTCGCCTTGCCCCACTTTGTATGTGTTCTATCAACAATAGCCCCCATCAAAAGATCGGTAACAGCATCAATTGCCGTCTTGATTGCCATGCCAATGGAAATAGCGGCTGCTGCAATTCCAAGACTATTGGTAGCAAAATATGTTACCTCACCTATCATAAGTCCCTGTAAAATATTTCCCATCCTTACCATGGAAAAGCCAAGCAACTTTTTCTTAGAAAACTTTTCGTCTGCAATATTGAGACGTTTAATTTGATCTGCCATAGTATATCCTCCCTCGCATCCCAACTTGATAAACTTATTCTATCGTGAAAACCGGGAGATTTGAATTTCTCTACTATCCATTTTCTTATCATATATTCTTCAAATCCTCTTTTTCTTATCTGTGATAAACCAAATCACTTTTATTTTTCATGTGATTCCGTTATAATAAAAAAGAGTATTTGTATCATAGGGGCTTTCCTATGATATAAACAGATTGTGCTAAGAGGTATATAAAAGTGGAAATAAAAAACAGAGATCAGATTTATCATATTCTGCAAAATTTAAGTAATCTTGAAATTTCCTATGTGGATTACTCCCGACAGGAAATCAACTACAACGAATATCATACATATTTTGATTATTTCAACAACTATGTGATTCAAAATCACAATTTAACACGCTTCTACTTTCCAATTCCTAAAGATATGGAACATTTACAATACCCAAATGACATCTCTAATTTTGATGTTATTTCAGATTCCTTGACATTTTTGCCTGGATTTGATATCTCCGTCAGTAAACTTTTTAATTTTCCCAAGTCTGCCACGCACCAGTGCAATTATTACAGTATGCTCTATCTTATGGAAGGAAATGCCCATCTGCAAATTCAAGATGTCAGTGTTCATGTTTTGCCAGGGGACTTTTACCTGATTCCTCCCAATACCCCTTACGCTGCTACGGCAGCCCCGGAGTCTATCGGTATTTTCCTCGATATGCGAAAAAGTTTTCTCAATTCTAACTACAAGTCCTTGTTTCAGGACGATGCCCGGTTGGAAAGATTTTTTATAAATTCTCTGAACCAGGATAGTTCTTCCACACATCTTGCCATCCATACGAACGCATCATCTATGCATCGCGACCGTATACTTGATATTTTTGCCGAATATATCAATCAGGAAAGTTTTAGCAATGCTGCTATGAAAAATCTCTTTTCACTTCTCATGATAGATCTCTTGCGGGATTCCAACACCAGAATTGAATCTCCAACACCTATCAGTGGCAGCGATACATTGTATCAGACTATCCTTGATGAGATACGCCGTAATTACCAAACGCTCTCTCTTAGTGAACTGGCAGAAAAAACGCATTTTTCCAAGCAGTATATCTGTAAAATCATAAAAGAAAAATCAGGGAATACATTTCAGAACCTTTTGCTCCATACAAGACTAAAAATGGTTGCGCAGTATCTGAATGACACTGCGCTCTCCATTGAGGAAATTGCTTTTTTATGTGGATTTTCCACACCGGCACATCTCAGCCGCTGTTTCAAACAAAATTTCGGCATCACGCCGAGTGCTTATCGCAAATCCGGCAATGTCAATGACACTGCACGCACTAAAAACTAGGAAAACAATAACATCTTGGTACAGATAGCTGCTGCACCGATATAGTGTTCCTTCTGCGCCAATTCAGAATAAATGATTCTATCCTGTCCCAGACTTGCATCATAAGATGCACATGCCTGGATCAGTGCCTTTCGCACTTCCGGGCTTTCAAAGAGATTGCCGGTCAAAATGATACGATTTGGAGCCATGATGGTCGCTGAATTGACAATACTTCTGGCAAAAAGATCCAGCGCATCCACAAACTGTCTGCCAACGGGATTTCCCAGATTTTTACAGAAAGTCTCACCAAAGGCATCCTCAGAAAAAGGTGCGATCTTGCAAAGCGCCGCATAGGAAACTTTCGTTTCCAGACATCCCCGTCTGCCGCATTTACAGAGTTGCCCGTTTTTTTCAACGATAAAATGTCCCAACTCTGCGGCTTTGGCATGCCGTCCCTCATAGATCTCCTGATCGATGATAATGGCACAGCCAACACCGGGACCCCATTTGATGACCATAAGGTTATCGTGCTCTTTTCCTGTGCCATATAAAAGTTCTGCCACTGCAAAGGCATTGACGTTATTTTCCACATATACAGGAACTGTAAAGTGCTGTCCCAAAATCTTTGCTATCGGCACCGGCTCATCCCAGATGCCATATGCCTTAATACTGCTTCCGGTCGCCTTGTCCACAAGACCTGTGATACCAACGCCGATCGCAGCCAGCCTGCGGTCACCTGTCCCACACTCCTGCAAGAGTTTCTCGGCGGTCTGGCTCAACTTGTCCAAACAGGCTTGCGGTGTGATCGAAGTATTAGTCTTACAGCGTTTCTTTGCAGCAACCTGCCCACGAAGATCCGTGATCGCTACGGTCGTATATTCCGGTTCGATCGTCATAGCACAAATATAAGACGCTTCATAGTTAATATCCAGAAGCACCTTCTTACGTCCTGCCCCACTGCTTTTCACATTGACTCCGGTCTCCACAAGAATTCCTTCTGCAAAAAGATCGGTACATATCTGCGTTACTGCCGCTGGAGTCAGCCCAAGCGCATCTGCCAAATCCTTTCTGGATGCCGGGCCGTGGTCGTTTATAAATTTTAAGATTGCCGCACGGTTTCTTTTGCGTACCGTTTCCATATTTGCACCGGTATGTCGAATCATAATCCCGCCTTTCTCCTTAAATAAAATCTAGCCTGACACACGATTGCGCCAGACACGATCGCCTGTGACGCATTTAATATCTCTGTACTTCCATATTAAGCATTCCTGCCAAAATTTCAAGTTCTGCCGCTACATTTCCATAGGCAACCACAAAATGCGGCTCCCATCCAGCCTCAACACTTTCATAGACAATGGTCTTTGCATCTGCGTTCGTCTTTACTACCAGAGATGTACCATTAAACTGCTTTGGTTTGTCCAGGGCTTCCCCGCCGGCAATAAAGAATCGGAAGTCTCCGTCACTATCCTTACCGATACGGAAAATGGTAACTTCCTTGCATGGCTTACATCCAAAATCAAGGGTTGGACCAATCTTTCGATTGCAGTGTACATCGACCTTTGCCCCGGTATCCTCTCTTGCCAAAGAGCAGGCTGCCGTTCCACAATGCCAGAAAGTGATGGTATTTTCTTTTTCATCCATGGAAACCGGATCGCCAAAGAAAGTTGCCTGCTGTGTCAGCTGCATACCCAGATACATGGAAAGTGCTCCATAAGTATCTGCCTCACAACTTGCTGCCACGCCAAGGTCATTTAACATGGCAAGCACGGCGCAGACCGGTGTCCCAAATGCGGTAAAGAAGTCCGGCCAGCAGCGGGATGCCAATGCCCCTACATGATGGTCCGTCACATATTCCTTGTAAGCACGATAGAGTCTGGCAAAATCCTTGCGGTTTTGCTCCGGTGTATTTTCCAGACCGCACATACGCTCTCCTGCATCTGACAGATAGTCTTTTACATCCTCATCACTGTATCCCTTAGCGATGTCGATCAATTCCCTTGCTTCAATGGATTCTAAACTTGCTCCAAAGTTTTCCAGCATTTCCAGATCCAGCGCGCGTCCAAACCCAAAGCCCTGCGGTGTATGTCCTACCGCTGCTACCGTCAGATGACGCATATCGTATTTTAATTTTGCAGCGCGTATGGTTGCGCCAACTTTCGCCCTGACTTCTTCCTCCTCCGGTGAGCCAAAGATATAGTTGAGCGGCTCCTTACGGAACGCCTTAATGGCATTTGCTGCAGAGTAGGCACCAGTCAGCGAATTCAAGCGGAGTCTGCCGCCATCAATGACCGGCTCACGCAGGGTCCAAAGAAGGATCGGGCAATCCAGTTTCTTTAATACCTCGCTTGCATAGGCTGCATTGGCAAAGGTAATGTTCTGTAAAATCACGAGATCCGGTTGGCACTCTTCCAAAAATGCATCCAAAAGGTCAATGGATAAGAGCATCTCCTTTGGAAAGACGCAGGCATCCGTCAGACTCTTGATCAAAGCCACCGATTTATCAAATTCCTTCTGTGCACTTTCCAAATGAAAGGTCGGCACACCGATCGGTACATATGCTATCTGAAATTCTTTTTTCATCTTTCTATAACTCCTTTTTGCATATCATCTATGTACATTTTTCTTCATATTATTTGCTCTGGTCAACCAAAAGCCTCAAAACATCATTTACACAAAAGACTGATTCCGGCAATGCAGAGCAGAATATAGGTCAGCACGGTAAAAACCGTCTGACTCATCCGTTTAAACAAAATACCGCCCAAAAACATGCCGCCAAACAAAAACGGCACAGAGATTGCCTGAATCCGTATGGTGTTCATAGTGTAGTAACCTGCCATGATGTCGCTGACAAGGATCATGCTGTTTAAGATGATCCAGATCGCAGATACCGTCCTGCGGAATTCCTCCTTGCTTTTGGTGTGATTGGACAAATAGGTGATGATCAGTGGTCCGCCGGAGACAAAGATACCATGCACAACACCGGAAAAAAGAAGCAAGGCTCTGGCACTCGCCGTCATGCCCTTTTCAATGTAATGCTCCCGTTCTTCGGTAGACCCTTTGGACTTTCTTGGACTTTTATCCATGATACCAAAGCCGTTTTCCCATGCGTACTTGCCAAAAGCGATCAGACCTCGTGCACCGATACCTATGACAAAGATGCCCAGCGCCGCATACAGCAGACGTTCGTGTCCGGTAAAGAAATGTTTTACCAGAATACCGACGATGATACCAATGCCCATATAGCAGGTCACACGCTTTAGTTCTCTGATATTTACATTCTTATAACCACCCACGACAACATATATGCCGGCGATGATCCCCAGCACATTTAATACCGGCTTTGCGACCAAATAGCCCACCAGATGGATAGAAAAAGGCATTGCCAGGATCGTTCCCGCAAACCCTGTGATACCCTGGATAATGTTTGCCAAAAAGATCACTATGTAAAACAGTATTTCGGACATAACTTACTCCTTTGGATAGAACAATTCCTTGTTCTCCCCGGTCACACCGCCATGGGCTCCCTGCTTCATCAGAGGCTCACGATCCGGGTGCGCAATGACCCATTTGTTCCTCTGTAACAAAAGAATGGCTTCCTCATCCCCGGTTTGCTGCTTTGCCTGCTTTTCTACCTGGCTCAAAGGGGTATTGGTTCCCCGCGGCAAAATAACGATATCCTTAAATCCCTCGTCCGTCACGCGCAGAGGAGACAGGTGAAGCGTGGTCTGGTACATCTCGATCGCCGTTCCCTTCGGTACAAAGAAAACCGTCGCCTGCGACACGTCATAAGTATTGTGACAGATATCATAATTATGTCCTAAGACCAGCATAAAATCCGTGATCGCGATATTGATCTCACTGCCTTTATGATATTCAAAGCCATTGTATGTCGTATTTCTGCCATTACAATAACCAATCTGGATCGGCATACCACCGTAAAAACTTGCAGCGATCTGTTCTGCTACCGGCTCGCTCTCCATCTCTTCCACCGATGCCACATAGACATTTCCCTCTTCCGGGATCTGTGACGTTAGATTCATATAGGTTTCCAGTTCTTCAAAATCATATCCCTTGATAATCCGTCCGAAGGAGGAAAACTCTGCATCCTCAACCGAATAGATCTTCACATCATTACATGCGTTTAACGCTTCCAATAACTCCATCTTTTTATCCCTTTACTGCTCTCTTACGACCTTGATCGTTGCGCAGAAATCTTCCTTTCCATAGCCTGCATCCATAGCCGCCTGATAAACGCGAAGTGCATTTTCCTCGCCCGGCATGGATACGCCACATTCTTTTGCAAGGTTCATACAGATATTGACATCCTTGTATTCATTTTCGATAGAAAATGCTGTGGTATAATCCTCTTTTAAGATCGGCTCCTTCTTAGAATCCAGGTAGAAGTTCTGACCTCCACCATAGGAGATTGCCTGTGCAAAGGTCATGATATCGATGCCGTTGGCTGCTGCCAAAGTAGATGTCTCGTTGACACCGTTCTGGATCTGTGAAACCAAAGCGTTGTGACAGATCTTCATGACCAGCCCCTTGCCGTTGTCTCCCATACGGATCACATTTTCTCCCATATAAGAAAGGATTGGCCTCATAGCCTCAAAAGTAGCCTCGTCACCACCGACATAGATACCGAGTTTACCTGCAATAGCTGCAGGTTTACTCTTAACAACCGGGGCATCGATAAACTGTGCGCCTGTTGCCTTGACCATCTCTGAGATCTCAACAGAAACAGACGGATCGATCGTTGACATATCGATACAGGTCTTTGTAGCATCCAGTACCGGAAGGACTTCATTGTAGACACTTCTGGAATGTTCTGACTTTGGCACCATGGAAATGATGACATCTGCATGTTCCGCTACTTCCTTGGAACTGCTGCATGCTACGGCTCCCACTGCCTCCAACTGCTTTACCTTTGCTTCGACAAAGTCAAAAACATATACCTTGTCGTCATGCTTCTTTACAATATTTTCACACATGGACTCGCCCATGATGCCGAGTCCGATAAATCCGATCTTCATTACCTAACCTCCTGATTTTCCTGCAAATTTACTCTGTGACTGTCTTATCCCATGCGCCCTGGAATTTTGCCATGCCGTAATCTGTAAATGGATGATACATGCTGTCCTTATATACCTGCAATCCTGCGGTCACGATATCAGCACCTGCTCTTGCGCAGTCAACAAACTGCTTACCGTTACGAACGGCTGCACAGATGATCTGGGTCTTGCCATAGAATCCATAATTCTTGTAAATATCAACGATATCCTGGATATATTCCTTGCAGTCTTCACCACTGTTTTCCTTCCATCCGATGAATGGAGAAACGAAAAGGGAACCATTCTTTGCAGGAACGATAGCCTGTGATGCTGAGAAAACTAAGGTCACATTGGTTCTGACACCCTTTTTCTCCAAAATTCTTGCGGCCGTGATACCGGACTGTGTACAAGGGATCTTGATGACAAAGTTGTCGCACATGGCAGCGATCTCCGAGCCCATAGCCACCATTTCATCTACATCATCCAGATGTGGATTAATCTCAACAGAGATTGGGAACTTTTCATAACCTACGATGTCCTTTTCCTCTACAAACTCTACCATGTCTTTTAAAACTTCCTTGAATGGCTTACCGGACAACATGATGTGGTTTGGGTTTGTTGTAACGCCATCAATACCAAATGTGTCATATGCCTCACGGATCTCGTTAATTTTTGCACTGTCTAAAAAATACTTCATTTTCGTAATCTCCTTTTTATAAATTTTATGCTTGGGCTACTTGCATGAGTGCTTCGTAGTCTTTACTGTCTTTTCTAACAAATACCGGTGGTTTGCCGATCGGTGCTTCCACGATCATATGTCCGCCTGCATATTCCTTACCGTCAAAAATGTTGACCCAGCCATCGCTTGGCAGATAGATCGTGCGGCTCTTTGCGCCTTCTTCATAAACCGGTGCTACCAGAAGGTCCCTGCCTAAAAGATACTCTGTCTTTTCGGTGTAGGCTTCTGCCTCATCATAATGATAAAAGAGTGGGCGCATGACCGGTGTGCCATCGCTGATCTCCTCAGCCACCAGACCCTTGAGATAATCTTTTAAAGCGACATGCATCCTGCCGCACTTGGCAAGTTGCGCCAACAGTTCCTCGTCATCATCAAACTGCACGTTGTTGACCGGCTGGTTGCCCTCATGGGTACGGAAGAGTGGTGAAAATACATTCATTTCCTCCCAACGCAAGAGCAATTCCTTGCTGCGTCGCATATGCATGATGGTGGTATAACCGCCGACATCCGAATGGGCGATACCGTAACCGCTCATAGCAAGAGATAAGGTCGCCGGGATCACTGCCGGCAGTCCGTCATCAATAGACCAATCAACATGCTGATCGCCCGTCCACATCATATGGGAATGTGCGATCGTTCCGGTATGTCCTGCTCTGGTAAAGAAGAATACCTGACCTTCCTTGCCGCATTCTGCAACGGCTTCCTGATTCATCTTTGCCCAGATCGCCGGCCACTGGTTATGGATGATCGCCGGATCCTCTCCACTGTAAAGCACAGCGTCGATCGGCAGATACTCACCAAAATCTGCCATCCAGCCACCCATGCCAAGTCCGATCATATTTTCCTTGATCAGTCCCTTGTACCACTCGTATGCCTCTGGGTTGGTAAAATCAACCATAGCTGCCGGGAAAGTCGTAATGGTCACCAGATAATCTTTGCCCTCGCGATCCTGGACACAATAACCGTGCTCAGATGCATATGCATATAAGTCCTTTTCAATGGCAATGAATGGATTGATGTAGCCTAAGAAACGGACACCTTCTTCTTTCCATTCTGCGATCTTTTTATCCAGTCCCGGATAAAGTTCCTGATCCCACTCCCAGTTCCACATGACCTGATAGCCGAAACCGGTTCTTCTGCAGCCTGACCAGTCCTGACACCAGACACCGACCACAGGAACGCCTGCTTCCTTTGCCTTTTTGATCTTGGCATCTACAACATCTGTTCCCTCCTGGATACCCAGGATCACGCCGTCATATAACCAATCCGGCAATGCCTTTTGTCTGCCAAGGAGTCCTGTCAGTTTGCGGGATACCTCTGCAAAATCCTGACCGCTGTCTGTGATGATGACCGGCGGCTCCTGGAAATATAAGGTGATCTTTCCGGCATCGGTAAAATCAAACTCGCTGTAGGCATTGACATCGCAATGCACATAATATTTGTCACTGGAAACAAAGGTCGGCTGTGCATAGTAGGATTCGTATTTGTCAAAGGAAAGTTTCTTGTCCGGGTGCTTACCCAGTAACTTTTCCTTAATGATCTTTTTGGAAATACGTCCGGTGTTCTGATGCTCTGCCACCCAGATACGTACATTCTGTCCTTTCAGATCTAGTTCCGAATAGGTCTCCCCACAACCGTAGATATGCTCCTTTGGATTTGTCACAAAGGTCAGCCAGTAACGATTGACCCCCGGCTTTTCCTCTCCCACATAAGCCAGACGGATCTGTGAACCCTGCTGGGTCACGGCAAACTGATGTACCTGCTCTTTGGCACTGCTTCCTTTCGGATCTACATAGGTCAAAAGATAGCCCTCCTCGGTCTTCTCCTGATTCTGTAAGGTCAGTTTTCTTTTCCCGGAAATCTTCTGTTTGTACTTGAAACTTCCTCTGGACATGGAAAACTGATTCTCCCCGGAACCAATGCTTACTTCCATTTTTAAAATCTCTTCAATTCTTATTGTAAAAACCCCCTCGCTTTAATTATTTAATTCATTTAACTAATTATAGAGCCTAGATCAGTAAAATGCAAGTATATTTTTTAAACTTATTAAATAATTGATATCTGCATAAAAAAGAGAAAGCAGATATACCTGCTTTCCCAATTCTTTGACCTGTGTTGATAATATGACATTGTCCTTATTTTTTTCGATTTTATTCTACAGTTACAACTTTTGCCAAGTTTCTTGGCTTATCTACGTCCAGCCCCTTATCTGCTGACACATAGTAGGAGTAGAGTTGCAAAGCAACGATCTCCGGGAATGACATATATTCGTCGTCCAGATTTGGCAGACCGATCACATGATACTCATCGCTCTGGGCAAAGTCCGCTTTCAGTTCTTCCTTGGTCAGGAGCACGACATTGGCACCTCTCGCCTTGATTTCTTTTACATTGGAAAGTTCCTTGGAGATCAGTTTGGTCTGGGTCGCTGCTGCAATGACCGGTGTCCCGTCTGTGATCAGGGCGATCGGTCCATGCTTCAATTCTCCGGCAGCATATGCCTCGGAATGGATGTAAGAGATCTCCTTGAGTTTTAAGGCTCCCTCCAGCAGAACCAAATAATCCATGCCACGACCGATCATAAAGAGGTCGCTTGCCATGATCACTTCCTTAGCCTGACGATGGATGTCGTCTTTGATGGCAATGACCTGGGTAATAGCATCCGGCACTCTTCTGAGATTTTCCAGTGCATGCTCCAGATCCGCCTCTGTCATCCTGCCCCGCAAAGATGCACAGCGCAATACCAGAAGATAAAAGATCATCAACTGGGTCGTATATGCCTTTGTGCTGGCAACCGCGATCTCAGGTCCCGCATCGGTATAAAGCGTATAATCTGCGATACGGGAAATGGATGAACCTCTGACATTTAAGACTGCCAGACAGGCAGCGCCTTCTTTTTTCGCTTTCTTTAATGCTTCCATGGTATCAATGGTCTCGCCGGACTGGGATACTGCGATAAAGAGTGTGTCCTTATCCAAGACGGTGTCCGAATAGATAAATTCCGATGCCATCTCTGTCTCGACCGGAATACCCAGCCATTTCCGAAACAGATGAGCTCCCATCATGCCTGCATGCAAAGCGGTTCCGCATGCTACGATGCAGACGCGGTTAAAAGAGGTCAGCATTTTATCCACAGCCCCTTCATAGCCAAGATCGATACTGCCATCCACCAGGTAGTTTGTCAGGATCCGCTTCAAAGCCTCCGGCTGCTCGTTGATCTCTTTTTCCATATAATAAGCATAGCCCTGCTTGCCGGTGTTTCCTGCATCCCAGTCAACGACCTGCATTTTCGGCTGCACTTCCTGTCCATTGAAATCAACAACAGAAACCTGCGCCTTGGTCGCCTTTAAGATGCACTTTTCATCCAAGACGAAAAACTCCTTGGAATACTCGTACAGAGCAGCCGGATCGGATGCCAGAATGGTCAGTTCCTCGTTCTTTGCCACAACGATCGGGCTTACGTTTCTAGTCGCATAAATGGTATCCGGGATATCATCAAACATGACCACTAAAGCATAGGTACCCTTTAATTTCTTGACCGTTCTGCGGATGGCTTCGTTCGGATCTCCCTTGTAAAACTTGTTCAAAAGAGCCGCTACCACCTCGGTATCCGTCTCTGATACCAACTGGTCTTCCACCTCATACTCTTCACTCAGTTCCTTGTAATTTTCCACGATCCCGTTGTGGACCAGAGTTACTTTTCCCACACGATGTGGATGCGCATTTGTATCAGACACGCCGCCATGGGTCGCCCACCTTGTATGACCGATGCCACAGGTATAGTCACCGGTTTTCGGAGAAATCTCCCGCAGGTCTTTGACACGTCCCTGGCATTTGTGAATCTCCGGCTGGCTCTCGCCGGCTCTTCGGATAGCAAATCCCGCACTGTCATAACCTCTGTATTCCAGCAGTTCCAGCCCGTTTAAAATGCCATTTAAAGCATCATTTCCAATAAATCCTATGATTCCACACATATTTTAAATCCTCATTCTTTCTATACGAAGCAGCCGGATGCTCCACCGGACTGCAATTATTTTTTCTTACTCTCATTATATTGGATTTGTTTTGTAGTTACCCACATATTTGCCAATATATGTCGCATTGAGATCTACGGAAGGGCATCCGCCGAATTTTCGATAACCCTTCTCCTCGTCGACCTTTTTCTAAGGTCCTGGCGCTAAAATGAGGACAATGTGTCACATATTATCAATTATTCACTTGTCAAAGCTCTCCGTGAGATTATATACTGCCTCCATAAAAATGTCAAACTGCGCCTTTTTTTATGCCTGCTATCAGCATATGAAAACTATAAATTTTATTTCTGAAATTCTTCATATTTCTTTAATAAAGGCAACACAGTTTCGTCACATCTGACCTGTAATATAAATAATGTCGAAAGACAAGAACATAACTTTTTCATAACTCCCCCTTACTTGAAAGTGATGTGTGCGTTGCATCACTTTCTTTTTTTGTGCAAGGCATGAACATGCATTTCGGCACATTCCTTTGTGTTCCTTGCTAGATAAAAGTGCTTATTCCAGCGTTTCCACAAGTCTCCGGTTGCACCGGTCATTGATCTGACAGGTGCCTGCCCCCTGTGTCTGCTTCCAGCGCGCATCCTCCCCGCAGATATCCATACCAAGAATTTTGTCTGCTCTTTCCCTGATCTCCTGCAATTTTTCCACTGCTTCATCCAGAGTCATATCTCCCTGATCCCAGTCGCAGACAGCATCTTCTTCACGCAAAACATCCTTGTCAAAAGAGACATAGATGGGATGCTTTTCCTGTAAAAAATCCGGCATGCCGATCCGGATCTTTTCCCACAATTTCTTTGCAGATATCGTATTTCCTGTCGCATCAGACATTTGCACGCCTGCTTTATTGCTTGCCTCATCTTCTGCGCGTACGTCCTCAATCAGATGCGCATCCACACCCACAAGATATACCCTTTGCAACTTTTCATTGGTCAGCAGTGCTTCCCTTACCCAGCCGCCGCAGGAGGTGATACCGCCCCAGGACGGAGCCTGTAAGTCCGGGTGATGATCAAATAAGATCAAAGAAAAAGATTCTTTTATCTTTTCCAGCCAGAGCAGGGACAGATAGTGATAATTTCCGGAATCCAAAAAATGTATGCCCTCATAAGAATAAGGTCTTACCCTCTCACGCAGGCTTTCTTTTGCCGCATCATCGCAGTAGCAATTTGTCCCCTCGATATCCTGACAAGTGATCTGACATATTTGCCAGCCCTCTTTCTTTTCTTTATAAAATGTCTGCTCGGCATATGCCCCGGACATATGCATAACAATCATGAGTTTTTTCATATTTACCCTCTTATGCTTCTTTTTTCTTGCGGATCAAAAACATGGCAATACCGGCGCCGCAGATGATCAGATAACCCAGAATACTGATAACATCCGGCACTTCCCCAAGGAAGATGATACCAAGCAGGGCAGCAAAGACGATCTGCGTATAATCATAGACGGATAATTCGCACGCCGGCGCATAGGTATAAGCCGCCGTGATGGAGAACTGTCCCAGCGTTGCGGAAAGTCCCGCCATCAAAAGGGATGCCAACTGCCACCAGGCAAGAGGCTGGTGATCGACGATGATAAAAGGAACGGCACACAGGCAGGAAAATACGGAAAAGCAAAAGACGATCAGCGGTCCCGGGGCCCCATGCTTGGACGCAATGCGCACATTAGTGTAGGCAAGCCCCGCTCCCATACCGCCGATCATACCAATAAATGCAGGCAAAGTTGCAACGCTGTCAAAGCCCGGGCGCAGGATAAAAAGTGCCCCGATAAATGCCGTGATCACACAGATCAACTGGTATGGCTGAATCTTCTCTTTTAATAGGAAATAAGAAAAGATAATGGCAAAGAAAGGGGATAACTTATTGAGCATGGATGCATCTGCAATATAGAGTTTCCCGATCGCATAAAAGTTTGCAAAAATACCGATGGTTCCAAAAAGGGAACGAAAGAAGATATACTTGCCGCTGCCTTTGGGAATAGAAAAGGCTATATGCTCCTTTTTCATGACAACAAAGGCAAAAAAGACGGCGACCAGATTCCGAAAGAAACTTTTTTCGATCGCCGGAAGATCTCCCGCCAGTTTGACAAATAAATTCATAAAGGCAAAACCAAATGCCGCCAGGATAATATAGAAAATCCCCTTATATTTTTCATTGATCTTCATGTGTGATTAACTCCTATCATAAAACATTTCATTTCATTATAGCACACCCGGACAAATAAGGTTACAAACAGGAAAAAGGACAAAAAAAGAACCGGTGCCCGAAAGCACCGGCTCTGGATCGTCCGATTATCCTTCAATGGAAATGAAGTGTTTCTCAGGAACCGCCTTTGGCTGCTCCTTCGGAATAGATAATTTCAGGATACCATATTCATACTTCGCATGAATATCTTCCTCGGTGATACCTTCACCGATATAGAAACTCCTGCTCATGCTGCCGGCATAACGCTCACGACGCAGGTAGTGTTTCTTTTCGTCCTCCTCGTCTTTATCCAATCCTTTTTCTGCACTGATGGTCAGGTAACCATCATTTAATTCCAACTGGATCTCATCTTTCTTAAATCCCGGAAGGTCAATATCGACTTCGTATCCTTTCTCTGTCTCTTTGACATCTGTCTTCATCATGTTCTTCGCATGCTTACCATACAAAGCCTTGTCAACATCATGGAAGGAAGCGTCCATCCAGTTATCAAACTCATCAAATAAATTCTCTCCAAAAATACTAGGCATTAACATAAGTCATCTCTCCTTTTCTACCGTGCCGCCTCTGGCAACACCTCATGCTTGTTTACCTTGTTTCTTTGGAACGAAGTTGTTAAGGAAACTCGGGGAACATCTGGTTCTCTTTTTATTCCCTCTTCCTTTGTTCTGACTATGTTATAGCACTATTTATTAGCACTGTCAAGAGGTGAGTGCTAATTTCACATATTTTTCACACTTTTTATCTTATTGTCAGTCAATAGAACTTTCTATCCCTCCAACACATTATTCATGTATTCCATCTTCTCTTCTGCCTGATAGATGAGTTTGCTGCACTCCAATAACTCACCTGTAAAATCCACACCGATATCCTGATACAGGGACTTGTACTTGATATCATGTTCCAGACTTGCCCACATATCCATGGCCTCGGTACGGATCTGCACCTCGACCGGTACGAACTGCTTCTTATTCATAAAATAGACCGGCACACGGATGATCATGTGCAGACTGCGGTAGCCGTTCTTTTTCGGATTGGCAATGTAGTCCTTGATCTCCATGATATGTACATCATCCTGTGCCATCAAACGGTCACGGATCAGATATACATCCTTGATGTAAGGACATACGACACGAACTCCGGCAATATCATAGATATTGTTGCAGGCAACATTCAAAGAAAGATCCAGATCCTTTTTCTCCAACTTGCCGACAATGCTCTTCATAGACTTTAATCGCGTATCAATATGATGGATTGGGCAACGGAGTCCGCGATACTTGAACTCATCCTTGATGATGTTCATACGGGTTTCCGTAACGTTCATAGCCGCATTATACATGCGAAGGATCGGATCCATGGTGTGCATAAATTCATCATGGATATCCGCCATATGACGCATATCTTCCCCGGTCGTCGCCTGTGAGGTCATGAGTTCATAGACCTCGATCGTCTCTGCCCTACCATCGACGGTCTGGTATGCCGTTGAACCCCGTTCTTCTTCATAGGTCTCCTGCACTTCTATATCCTGTTCGATTGTTTCTTCTTGTCTTTCTTCCATATCCTGTTTCCCCTTTTTCATTTTCTTCCCCTTGTTCTTTGTCTTTGCATCTGTCCCCATATTTACAGATGCCACGGTCTGTTTTCGTACTGCTCTCGCTGCGCTTGACATACTATCAATCCCCCTAACTTACTTTCTTATTATATCCAATTTCCGGTAAAAGTGGGTGAACTGGATATTAACTTTTTATTAAATAAAGTTTATAATTGCAGGACAAATTTAACAAATCTTCCGAGATTTCGCATTGATTTTTCTGACAATTTTAAATATAATAAGGGTAAGAAAGAAGGGAGGTAATGCATATGTACCCAGTAATAACGATAAGTAGAGAGTTTGGTAGTGGCGGACACAGCATTGGCGAAAAGGTTGCAGCCAAACTCGGTATACCATTTTATGACGGGGAAATTGTGACACGCGTGGCAGAAGAAAGTGGCTATGCCAAAGAATTGATCGAAGAACAGGGCGAATACTCTACCTCTGCGAATAAATGGTTTGACATTTCAGCAGCCAGTGCCATGTATTTCCAAAGTCCACAGGACGAGATCTTCATCGCGCAAAAGCGCGTCATCCTTGACTGTGCAGCCAAAGGACCATGCGTCATTGTCGGACGCTGTGCGGATTATATCCTGCGCAAAGAGGACGTCAAATGTCTGAACGTCTTTATCCATTCTGACATGGAACATCGTACAGAGCGTGTTCTCAAACGCTATGGCGAGATTAAGAATGTCGGCATTGAAAAACGTCTTGCCAAAAAGGATAAGCAACGTAAGACCTACTACAAATACTACACCGATCAGCAGTGGGGTAACTACCACAATTACGATGTAGCCCTAGATAGTGGGGAACTCGGCGAAGAAACCTGTGTTCACATTATCTGCGAACTCTACAACAAAAAATAAGCATTTTAAAAGTGGGTACCTCGGATTTTCCATCCTTGGTACCCACTTTTTATATATGCACTTACTTCGTCTCAATTTTCTTTTTCTGCTACATTTTCCTGCCAGAAATCCACAGCCTCTTTCAACCATTTTTCTGCACTGGTTCCCAGTCCCAGACCGATGCCATGTGGCAGGGCGAAAAACCTGCGGTAGCGATACTTGATATGATGGTCTTCGAGCGCATCCACCATGACCTCAGCATGATGGGACGCCGGAACGAGTACATCACGTCCACCGGAAAAAATATAGGTCGGCGGATAATCATCTCGCACCTGCTTTTGCACACATAAAGACTCTCTCTTTTCATGATTGCAGGAACGGCCGAACATATAGATAAAGCCACGCTCAGACAGCCAGACACCCATGATTCCTTTCCAGATATTCCAATATGGGTGATCCAGCCAGTGCTGCATATTGGTCCACGGATAACCCAGCATGATAGTTGCCGGACGGCGTGTGCCATACTCCTCATATCCATGATTATGGCTGGCATAGATACCCGCAAGATTGCCTCCGGCTGAAAAACCACAGAGGGCATAGCCTTCCGGGTCGATGTTGTACTCAACCTGATGCTCCTCAATATGCTTGATTGCACGCGATACATCCTCCATCGGTGCATATGGGGTACAGTGAAAGCCGGTACGATATTCCAATACAAACGCGGTATATCCCATCTCGTTAAACTTTGCCGCGATCGGATAGCCTTCTTCTCGTGTCACACAATGCGCGTAGCCACCGCCCGGTAAGATCAGCACATATTTGGTCTTTTCTCCGGAATCATTCGGAAATACACTCAAACGAACAGTTCCCAAGTCTTTATCCTCATAAATCTCGTCCAGAGAATAGACCGGCAACTGACGAAAACGTCCCTGGGCTGTCAATTGCTTGATACGCGCCTTGCCATATTTTACGCCATTGCAGAAATGCTTAACAATATACATACGGATGACCGAATAACAAGTCAGCACCAATGACAAAAACAAATAAATAACAAGCAGATTGTAAAAAATTTCTCCCCAGTTGTTGCCCGGCATAGCACTCATAGCACTTATCTCCCTTAAAAATCACATTCTGTCAGAGCATTGTACCATATTCTGCCAGAGAAATAAAGATGCACCCTGCAGGGATCTGCTTTATTTATGGGTTAGTACCTGTCCTTGATAGTATCCCGATAAAGTAAGGACAGTAATACTATCATAACCATCCGCAGAACAAAGGCGAGTGAACTATTCCAATACGTTTCTAACAAATAATTTGATACAAAACACATAACGACAGAAATTAGCAGTCCCACAAATATAGTTGGTATCGTAAGTTTTCTATATTTCAAGGACAAGAGTGCCATAGCATTGAAACATAAATTACATCCACCATGAATCAGGGCATAATAAACCGCTGCCCTTGTCGTTGCAAGAACACCGCTGCTCATGTCCTCTGCCGCCTGCTGCATCATCCCCAAATTAACCAGCATGATAACAAAGATAACCGCATAGATAAGCAATAAAATGATGGACATCCACTGTATGATTTTTTTCTTTCTCAATTCTTTTCCCCCCTAAGTACCATAATCATTTATAGAAAAACTGATTTTCACTACTGCTTTGCCACATCATCTACCAGCCACTGACCATCTTTCTCTGTCAAAAGAAGACTTCCGCGATACTCCTTTTGGCCATCTGAGGTCTGTAACGCTACAGTGTAATCATACCACTCGCTGTCCCCGGCATTTTCTCTTTTTTCCACGGTAACCTCTGGTTTTTCTACCGTCACCCCAGTTATGACCAGTGTAACTCCTTCTGATAAGAAGCGTCCTTGCATAGCACTTGTCAAACCATCATCCGTCATATAAGTTCCAAAGTATTGGTCTGCCCATGCATCCAGATCATCCTGTCCAGAAATCTGCTGAAATCCTTCTGCCATATCTTCGTCCGCAGAGAATACAGTCTCTAAAAGATTCTCCGCATTTTTTGTCTTGTCTGCCTCTGACACACCTGTTGCCTTTCCACATCCAAGCAATCCGATTACAAGACATAGCAAAAATCCCATTCCTCCAATTTTTTTCATGTGCTGCTCCTTTCGCATATGACATAGTCTTGTTAAATCTCTACTGTTTTTTTCAATGTAACATATCGCTCTCCATACTTCAATCTCTTATCTTGTTTCCGTTATTTTATTGTTACCATCCCATATAATGGATATGCAACAAAAATCTTTTAAAATTTTTGTTACATATTCTAAGCCTATAAAGAGTTTTTTTACTAATACCTAAAATCCATTCCAGGTATTGTTTTAGCGCTTGTATACAAAATATTATTAGTTGTCAGTACCGTAATTGTATTAACTGGTCCTTCTGCCATATAGGTAGCATAATATCCAATAGAAGAACATTCCGGTTCTCCTTGACAAATCAACACTAGATTACATCTCGTACATTGATGACATGCCCCCATGTAGACTACTTCCTGTCCATTTGTTTTACGAATTGTCCCCCATCCCCTTGACAACATATCATGGGTTGGATATCTTCCGCACTCGGCTCTGGCTCTGGTAGAAACTTCGTGATTACCTTCTCCATCGTCGTACAAAAATGTAATCCCCTCATCATCTGCATTGCTCTGACTTTCGGCTGCCATCACAGGTGTATTTGCTGCTAAAACTATTGCAAATGCTAATACTCCAACCAGTAAACTTTTTACTAACTTTTTCATATGTTTCTCCTTTCAAACTCTTCTTTCAGTTTCAGCACTCATGTCCCAGTTTTACCCCTTTCTTCGGTTTCATTTTTAGTAACCATTTTCTATTCCTAAAAACCTTGACGTTTCATGCTCGCTTCGATACTGACTATAATCCTCGAAAATAACAATCGAATCCACACAGTCATGATCAACATCATATGCCAACTCTATCATCTTTTTGTCAGTTCTATAAATATAATAGATTTTTCCATCTTTCAACATTTCACCTGTTTTTTCATCCATGAAAGACTCATACCGCAGAGACCATTCTTCTACCTGCTCTCCACCATTAAAATATATGGCATTACTTTTTTGATCGTACATTTTTTGAATCAGTGCCTGTTCATCCAAACAAGTATCTTGTTGTAAATGGGGATTCAGACAGTAAATCTCTATCAGTTCGCCATCTGTACGATTCAAACCTACTACATACACTATTTGTCCGGCACCAAAATAATAGGTCGATTCATCTACTATTTTCCCATCTTTCGAAATTTGCCTATCCTCTATCTTGTCTACCTCTAACCTACCCTTAAGCCTCCAAATTTCTTTCACACATTCTTCAGCATAACTCCTGCCCTCTTCAAGGCTTATTGCTTTCTTCTTATGCGCGTCAACGCCTATGTTCTCCACATCTTGAACTATGGCACTTATATTTTTCTGGATAAAACCAGATGCAAATGCAACGCTGTCATTCGTAGTTAATGCTACTGTGCCGACACCACAGATGGCTATAAGCATGATTGCTATCCGCAAACACTTTTTTCTATGCCTTACTTTCTTCTTGGCGCTCCAAATCAGTCGGTCATTTTTTGCGGACAGTTCAATACATGCCTGTCTGTTTCGCTCCCTGCTCCTGCGTTTGCTCTCGTTTGATTTCTCCCTCTGTATCTTCTTGGCACAAGCAGGACAATACTTCGATATGCCAGAGCGGGGAACATATTCAACACCGCACACCGTACAATTCTTAGGCTTTAACGCAGTCCACCGCTTTGTCGGTGTGATATGTAATTCACCGACAAAGCCGATGAATTTATAATAAATCTTGATTTCCTGCCGCACCATTCCGTCTGTAAGTTTCTCACGTTCCGAAACAAGTATCTTGTCTATAAGTGCGTTTATGATGGTTGCGTCCAGTTCCTTAATGCCTTGATAGTTGCGGATTAGGGAGAGGAAATCACGGACACCCTGCGTCTTCTCATAGCTGTCGCTGAGCGTTTCCGTTACCTCTTTCAGCCTTGCTTCAATTTCAAGCTGTTCTTTCTGGTATTTTCCCGACATCATCTCAAAATTCCGCTCGGTAATACGCTCCATCACCTTATCTTCATAGAGTGAGGAAAACAGCCTGTCCAGTTCTGCAAGGCGTTTGTTCAGTTTTCTTTGCTCCTTTTCCAGTGCCTTTGCCTTGCTCTGGTCTGTTTCCGTGAGCCGCTTTTCAATCGCCCTCACTGCCTTTTCATCATTGACTGCCATATCCGCAAATCGGTTGATGTCGGTGAGGACAGCGTTGAACAAGTCCCTCGCTTCAATGCTGTGTGCGGTACACATGATATTACCGTATCTGCCATAATTATTGCAGGAATATTGTACGCAGTCGATGATGTCGGGGCGTTTCCTCCTGTTGGCACTCATAGCCCGCATCGCATAGCCGCAGTCCGCACACTTAATAACGCCTGCAAAGATGTTCTCAAAGCCGCCCTTGTTTTCTGGTAATCTGCGGCTTGTAATAAGCTGCTGTACGGTATCAAATTCCTCCTGCGTGACTATCCCCTCATGGGTGTCTGGTATCACTTCCCATTCTTCGGGCAGCTTAGAGGGGCGTTTCTTGCTTTTCATGTTGGCGGCAATCCGCTTGTAGCCTGCAAGGTTTCCCGCATATATCGGGCTTCTTAAAATGCCCCTTACGCTGTTCTCGCTCCAAATATAACGGTTCTCCTCATTCTCCTCAAAATACCTCTCATAGCCTGTTGCCCCCTGCTCCGCCGCATAAGCGGCGGGGCGTAAGATATGCTGTTTGTTGATGTGCTTGCGGATTTTGGCGATTCCGTTGCCCGCTAACGCAAGGTCAAATATTTCCCTTACCACATGGGCAACTTTGTCATCTATCAGCAGATGGTTGTGGTCGGCGGGGTCTTTGACGTAACCGTATGGTGCTGTCGTCCCCATGAATTTCCCCTGCTGAAACCTCGCTCGGTACGCCGATTTTATCTTGACCGACACATCGGCGGAATACATTTCGTTTAGGATGTTGCGGAAAGGCGTGATGTCCATAGCGGATTTATTGAGCGTGTCCACGCCGTCATTGACCGCTATATACCTCACATTATGCTCTGGGAAAAACACTTCCAGATACAGTCCGCAATCAAGATAGTTCCTCCCCAGACGAGATAAATCTTTCGTGATAACGCAGTTTATCAGACCGCTTTCAATGTCCTTAATCATGTTCTGGAAACTTGGTCTTTGGAAATTTGTACCAGAGTAACCGTCGTCCACATACGTTTTTGCTAAGTGCCATCCCTGCTTTTTCACATAATCCGTGAGGATGGATTTCTGTGTCGCAATGCTCGCACTCTCGTTATCCGTGCCATCGTCTTTTGACAAGCGGCAGTACATGCCGACTTCATAAATCTTGTTCTCCATTCTTATTCCTGCCATACTGTAAAACCTCCATATCTGTCCTATCTGTTTTCATGTTCCATTGCGTACATTCTAAGCGGACAGCCCCTCATTGTCGAAGGTGTCGCCCTCGGCAATCTTCTTCCGAATATCCTCGGAGATAATCGGGACAAACGCTTCTGTAACGGTCTGTGTGCCGACATATTCACGGCTGATTATCATCTGCACTGGTGCTTTTGGCACGATACGCTTTCTCTTTTTATCTGCTTTCTTATCCTCGCCCATACTTAAATCTTCCTTTCCAGACAGGGCAGGAGAACGTCTGGAAACGCCCCGCCCTGTCAATCAGATACCATCAATCCCCGCTGTTTACTTCTTTCTGTAATGCTTCAAGGAGTGCTGCTGCTTCATCAGCGTTCAACGTGATACCCTTTCCGCACTTCTCACGGTTCGGGGAAAAGCTGCGGATGTCATATTTCGGCTCTCTTCCGTTCCATGAGATAAGATTGATTTCTTTTGTGTAGCCGCTGTCGCCCTTAGACAATACGGCGATTTCCTTTACAATCTCATACTGGATTTCTTTCATTCTTCATACCTCAATTTTCTGCATTTACCTCCCGAAAAGAGAAGATTAGCGGCTGTCCCTGCCCCGTTTCCTCTGCAATTCACGCTCCAAAAGTTTAATGATGGTTTCCTCCATCTGCTTCGGCGTTGTGTTCTTCGGAAAATACTTTTTCAGCTTGCTTGTGTTGATTTTCAAGGTTTCTTTCTGGTTTCCCTTTTCCTCCGTCATAATTGCAAATATCGTATCCATGTCAAGCCGCCCGCTCTGGCTTAGGCTTTTCATCCGCTGTGCCTGTGAGAGTGAGGGCGTTGCTTCTTCGCTCTCCATCGTGGCAAAGAGGTTTTCCTGCTCGTCTTTCTTCAAAAAGGACAGTTCCACCGCAGGCGTGAGGGCGATTTTCCCCTCGTCCACCATCCGCAAAATCGGCGGTATCAGTTCCGTCAAACGGATAAATCTTTGTACGGTCATCCTGCCTACGCCGAAGCCCTGTGCCACCTTGTCGTCCGTCCGCAACTTCGTCACAACTTGTG
>OGZI01000802.1_pt1 | contig 36490 bp, 37 predicted proteins | sample 1576711 | NCBI WGS metagenome assembly OGZI01 (sample SAMEA3541482, study PRJEB24748) | human gut metagenome | biome: human gut; feature: human-associated habitat; material: faeces | place: China | collected 2012
TACATTGAAATCAACACTACGGAAGATACCGCAGTAGCGGGCTAACCCCCGCTACAAACCCCTTTGACAGTGTGTTTTCCTAATAGGCGCTAATCATATTCATATGATTCAAGAAATCAACAGTAATTTTAATAGTAATTTTAAAATAAATGATAAATGGTATTGTGAAAAAATGCGAAATTGTATGGCTCATTATGGTATAGGCAGTGTATTATGTCAAAATGAGGTTATTGCAAACGATACCTTCGGAGGAGTAACATATAAACTTTTTAATTGTGATTGGATACTCCTGAAGTCAAATATCCTCTCAGAACTTAAAGATTTAGCTAAACAGTTACAAAACTACATTCATATTCTATAAACATATATTTGCCGTTATGTAATGCCGTATCATACTCAAATGATACGGCTTGTTTTTAGCCTGTAATGAGGGTAAGGATTTCTTTTGCAAAAGTAATGATAACGCCGCCTGCAAGGGTCAAGAAGCCGTTAGCTCTCTGGGACGGGTCGTGCGATTTGAGGGACAGACCAATCTGCACAATACCAAAGCCAAGCAAAATCATACCGACGGCACGAATTAGACCGAAAATAAAGTCGGACAGATTATTGACTACGGTAAGAGGGTCGCTTGCTGCAAAGGCGGTCACAGACGTGCCGACTACCAAAGCCGTTGCCATAACCGCCACACAGTAAAAGCGGAAGCCCTTTTTTACCTTGCCAGACATCGGCAGCTTTACGGTTTCCTTGCTTTCGTTTTTCTTAAAAAGTTTCATAAATAAAAATCCTCCTTTAGATATTAAAGATTTCTTCCAAGTCCTCATTGGAGAGAAGTTCATAGGAAGTGCTGACAGCTTTTACGCTTACGGCGTTCTTCGGAATATCGCTGTCAAACACAAGAGTTGCGACAGCCTGTGTCGGCCCACCGTGGATATACGGCGGTTTACCTCCGTCAGTTATCAGCCTTACATTGGGGTGCTTCATAATGTCGTACTTAAAGTCCATTACAGGGCGTTCCCTACGAACGAAAAGAAATGTGTAGCGGTTATCAAGCATACGCACTTCATCGGGTGTCATCAGTTCACGCCCTGAAATCTGATAGTTGGTTGAGTAGCTGCCGCTTCGACCCTTGCTCTTTCCGTAAGTGTTCGTATCAATCGTTTCCTTGCCTAAAAGCTCCGACACATATTTGTGGGTGCTTTGTTCGTTGCCGCCCAAATACAGAAAGGTATCGCAGTTGCCGACAATGCTTTCCCATTGCTTTTCAAAAAGAGCTTTGAGCTGCGCCAGATTTTGCAGGATAATACTGACCGAAACACCTCTGGAACGCATAACGCTCAAAATCTTATCAAAGTCATCTGGCAATGAAACATTGGCAAATTCGTCCATTATGAAATGGCAATGCACAGGCAGGCTTCCTCCATATTTGTGGTCTGCCAAATAGAAAAGCTGCTGAAATAACTGCGTATAAAGGATACTCACCAGAAAATTAAAGCTCGTGTCGTTATCGGGAATGAGAGCGAACAAAGCAACTTTCTTTTCGCCCAAAGAGGGCAGGTCAAGCTCATCGGTGGCGGTAAGTCCCGCAAGGCTTTCAAGGTTGAACTTTTCAAGCCTTGCGGCAAGGGTAATCTGGATACTCTTTAAGGTCTTAGCTGAGCCTGAGTGATAGTCCCTGTAATACTTCAGGGCAATATGCTCTGGGTTTACCATTTCCAGACGGTCAAACAGTTCGTCCAGAGGGCTTACATAGCTGTCATCGTCCTCACGGACTTCACCCGCACGAAGCAGCTCCATTACCATCGGGAAGTTTTGCTCATCGGGCGGTGCTTCATATTTCAGATAGAACACCAACGCCAACAGAAGCATACTTGCCGCCGTATCCCAGAATGGGTCTTGTGACTGTGAGCCTTTTGGGGTGGTCGCCTTAAACAGATTGGTTACAAGCCTTTGCACATCATTGTCATTCCGCAGATAAACAAAGGGATTGTAACAATGGCTGCGGTGCATATTGATAAGGTCAAGGACACGCACCTCATATCCTTTCTTTTCAAGCAGTCCGCCCACATCTCGCACGATTTCGCCTTTCGGGTCTAAAATTACCATTGAGGTGTTGCATTGCATTGCGTTCGGCTTACAGAAAAACCTCGTTTTTCCCGCACCGCTTCCCCCGCAAACTAAAATGTTCAAATTGCGGCGGTGCTTTTTCCCGTCTAAACCTATGCGGACATTCTGGGTAAGCAACTTATTTGCGGACGGGTCTTTATCACGGTATTTCTTGTTCAAAGTCCCCGCATCGCCCCATTTAGCCGAGCCGTGTTCCTCACGCCTGCGGTAGTTCCTGTGTGTAGAGAAATAAATGCCGATACCCATAAGGACAGTCTTTACGCTGTCCTCACACACCGTTATTTGAAACGGATTGCCCATTGCCACGGGCAGACCTCGGATTATTTCAACTAAACCTCCACCCACATAGGGTGCTGTCATCAGGGCAAGCCATATAACAGGAACAATACCGCAGACAGAAAGGATTAAGCCCGTTTTTTGTCATCGTTTCTCATTGCACCTGCACGGAACAACCTTGACCTTTCTGGTCGGTGCGTTGGCTACCTTGTCAATCAGCTCATCAACAGGCTCGGTGGGGCGTTCCTCCTGTATCTGCCGATTTCTCAGGGTATTGAGTGCATTGATAACGATATTTTTATCGTACTTATCAAGTGCGATATGGTATCGTTCTTCTTTCATAAGCTACACCTCCGATTAGCGTTCCTGCTCTTTATTCCTTGCAGGCTTGTTTTTCTCCATACTCTTATACATATCGTTCTGGATTTCACCCAGAACATCACGCATTGTACCAAGCTCTCCCTTAAATACCTGCGTATCCATTCCGTCATACTCTCTGGGCAGTCTGGAAAAATCAAAGCCTTTGGTATCCACGCCGTAACGGGAGCTTACCATATAGGCAACGCAAAAGGATTTGAAATCGGAAGTATCACGGCTCTCATTGTACTTAAAGTCATAAACCGCCGCAGATACTTCCTTTGCCATACTGATAAACAGCACTTCCTCAGAGAGTCCCTTTTTGACAAAGATAGTCTGCTGAGAGCTGTCATAGTAGGCAGGCAATTCCAAGTCATCAACGGGAACGCAAGGTACGGGGCTTGCGTCAATCAAAGCAGATACAAGCTCACGCATAAATTTCTGTTCCTGCGGCTGCATTCTCTCTTTTGCCGATGTTTCGGAAATGTCATATACCACTTTGGCGTTATAGGAAATACCTTTTGTACCGTCATCACGGGTATATTCCTTACTCGGCTCAAGGATAACAACTTTCTGTGCGTCCTTGTTCACATAGACACGGCTCTGCTTCCAAGTGTTGTAGTCTTTAAGCTGTGTCGCTTCGGGCATCTGTGCCGATACCAGAATAGCGTTTGCAACCGAGTAACGGTCAAAACGCCCCTGCACATCAAGATACTGGCGGAAGCTGTCGCCGCTTATCATCATTTCAGCGCAGGTGTTGTCAATCAGCTCATAGGCTTCCTTGCGCTGCGCCTGTTTCTGGACTGCCCATTCCGCTTTATCAAACGGTTTGCTGCCGCCGTTAAACACATCATAAATGCTCATTCTGTTTTACCTCATTTCTTTAGATTTGGGTTTCTTTTTCTTTCTCTGGGGCTGCTTATGCTCGGTCTTGCCTGCGGGTTGCTTCTTCGCCCTGTCAGAAGCAGAGCTTTTGTCCAAAGCAGAAGAAGTATCCGCTTCCTGTTCCTTTCGGCTCTCCTTGATTTTCCGCAGTTCCTCTCTGACGGACGGTTTTTCTTCCTTAGTCATAGTAGCCCCCTCTGCGGACTTCTTTGGCTGCTCTGAGATAGGCTCGGACTGAGGGGATTTTTCGGTCTTTGCCAATGAGGGGTTTTGAGCATTTTCCTCCTTTTGGATAGGCTTACCCATAAGCTCATCGAGCAGCTTGTCTTTCTCGGCTTTTTCCTGTACGCCGATGTCTGGCTCTGGCTGACCTGTTTTTTCATCTTTGGATTTCTCGGTTTCGGTCACAATAGAAGCGGTGGTTTCCGACGCCAATTTGAAGCGTTCTGCAATACGGCTGATTTTCGATGCGTCCTCCGCACGGGCAATCACATCGACCTCCGCATTGGGGTCTTTGTTTCCTCTGTCCGCAAGGACGCAGTAAAGTACGCCGTACTTTTTAGCTTCCTGCGTAAACTTTTTCAGGTCGCCGTTCTTTACGGTAAAGACTTTCAGCTCCTTGCCAGAACGGAGCATATTGGTAAGCCTTGCTTTGCCCTTTGTTTTCTTTTCCTCTTTCAGAATGGAATAGAGGAGAACGGCGATGTTCTTCGCACCTGCACCTGTGATTTTGGCTGCAACCTCAAATCCTTCCAAGCTCATTCGGACGATTTGTTCTGCCGCTTCGCCGCTTGTATTCATTCGTCATCAGCTCCTTTCGTTGTTGTTCTTCATCTGCCCGTATGGTGGATAACTTTTCTTTGAGAGCAGCGTTACGGGCTTCGATACTCTCGCACAGCCTGACCTCCTTTCGTATAACGCTCAGGCGTTTGGATAAATTGGAAAGCTGTGACCGTATTGCTTCCTTTTCTTCGCCGCCTGTTTTGCGGGAGATAGAATAAAGTTCCTTACGCTTTTGAAGCAGGTCAGTTTTTTCCGTTTCCAAAGAGCCTTTATATGACAAGAGCTGCTCTACCGTATCAATGCGATTACGGCATAGCAGCCTTGTTTCCTGTGTGATAGCTTCCATTTTCATTAAGTCGTCTTTCAAAAGATAATGAAGCCTTGCGTAATTCTGTTTTTTATTTTTAGGCAGGATACCGAGCTTGTAACAGTAGTGCAGATACAACCCCCGCAATCCGCCGATTTTTTTAGCCCCCGTTAGAGAGCCTTTGACACGGAACACCTTGACCGTCCTTTGCGGCTCGGTAAATCTGGAGAACTTCACGGCGTAGGAGTTTTCTGTGATACGCTCCATAATCCTCTCGTTGGTATATTCTTCTCCGAGCTTATACAGCCGCTTCGGGCGTTTCCACCCCTTACCGATGACCGTCCAATATTTGCGGTTTGGGTCAAAGCTCACACGGTATCCCATTTCAGCCATAATACGGTCAAAGTCTTTCAGCGTGAATGACTTGCTGATAGCTTCGTCCACCGCCTGCCGTGTAACATTATCCCTCGTGGGCATACCGTTTTTCTCAGCCTGATACAAAGCGTATGGCTTTTTCTTTCCACTTGGGTGTTCAATGACGGACAGGGCATATATTCACGGCAAAGCTCATCGGAACGCTGTCGCAAAAGCCGCAGGTTTGCTTTGTTGTCGTGGTAATGCTTGCCGTCCGTAAAGGATACGGAGTTTACGACAAAGTGGTTATGCAGACAGTCGGTATTTAGGTGAGTGGCAACGATAACCTGAAATCTGTCACCCCACATCTTTTGGGCAAGTTTTACACCGACCTCGTGCGCCTGCTCTGGCGTAACCTCACCGTGCTTAAAGCTCTGGAAACCGTGATAGCAGACAATCTCGCTTTCATCGTTCCATTGCGCTTTTGCAATCATCATTTCATCTCTGGCGGTGGTTGGGTCGCAGTTTACGCCTGTGACAAAATAACGCTGCTCGGTCTTATCCTTGTTGGTGGCATATTCCATTACATCGACCATAGCCTGCAAATCCGCTTCGGTGTATTTGGGATTAGCTGTCTTTTCGGGATTTTCCGTATAATCTATGGGGTGGTCGAGCCTGCCACGCACATCCCATATTTCACAGACTGCCATTACGGTGCTTTTCTTGGAAGCAGATATTTTTTTCGGACAGCGATTTGAAACTCGTGCCACCTTTGCGCTTCCTCTTTCAGCATCGGAGCGTCCACAAAGTTCAGGGCGTTGGCTTTTGCCGCAAGCTGATTGATACGGTTGCCGATGGCAGACAGCTCACGCATCATTTTATAAAACTCTGGGTCAGGCTTTTCGCAGAGCCGATAGCCTTTTACCATTCCTCTCAGGAACGCTTCTTTTGAGCAGCCTGATTTTTTTACGAGAGAGTAGAGCTGTTCGGCTTCTTCCTCAGTCAAGCGGAAAAGTATCTGCACATTTCGTTTTCGCATTTTTCACTTCCTCTCTCTCGGTAAGTCGGTTTATCTGCAAGCAGCACATAATCACTACACCTGTCAGACCGCCGAGCATTACGCCGATGATGAAAAATATAAACTCAATCATTCTTAAACTCCTTTCTGTCTAACGGGGTATTAGGGGTTGCCCCCTAACAAGCGAATTTGGATAACCAAATTCAGTGCTTGGTAAGACATTACTCGTTGCACTCGTCCTCACACATACATTCTCCGCACACGGGACAGAAGTACGGACAGTCCGAACAACATTCGTCCTCGTTCGCTTCTTCTTCGTCGCTATCTTTAGCATCGTCCTCGCAAGACTCGTTGATTTTGGCTTCACCGCAGATAAAATCATCATCAGTAAAATTGATAAGGTTAGTATCAAACATTATCATTTCGGTTTTTTCTTTTGCCTGCTCTGCACTTTCGGCACAAACGGAAATGGTCTTTTCATAATGGGCTGTTAGGGTTATATCATACCTTTTCAATGGTTATTTCCTCGCTTTCAACATTTAATTTTTTGATTTGTCGGATTATTATTCGAGTCAAAATCTGCGGACAATCAACGGGCATCACTCCTTTCACGGCTTGAAATCGGTCTTGCAATCCCCAGATAGGACAATAAAAAATCGTTGAAGTCCTTACTGACAGGCGGCGGCTCATCAACGATTTTGTAGTCTTTCTGCAAAAGTTCTTTGAGGGCGGCGGTACAAAGCCTGCCCGTTTTGTCATTGTCCAGATGCAGAAAAATAGTCTTGATATGGGGATTTGCTTTTAAAAAGGTGGTTAGGGCTATGGGGATTTTGCTTTCCTTAATCTCTTTCTTAGGCTGATACACACCCGAAAGAGAGAGCAGATTTTCCGATTTATAGTCCTTTCCCTCACACTTTAGATAGGTGGCGTAGGACAGTAAATCAATGGCGGCTTCAAATAAATGCACGGTATCAGTCGGTTTGTCTGCCAGAAGTCGGAACGAATACCGCTTGTCGCTACCAGATGCGTCCCCCTTAAAAGAGCTTCCTATCGTGCCACGGTAGGCGGCATACTTGGGTGTTCCGTTTTCGTCCTTGCCGATAAACACGACATTGTGATACTTGGAGCTTTCAAAAATCGTACCGTCCGCAATACAGTCCTGTATGATTGAAAGGTCAATCCCACGCCCGAAAAGGTACTCAGTCACTCGGTTACAGTCCTTATTCTTCGGCGGTAAAAGCAGTTCCTTCGCCTCATCTTTTAGAACAGGGACAGGCGGCGGCTTCCAGTCCGCCGTGATACCCGTAAGCAGTTCTACGGCTTCCACAAAGCTGTATTCCTTAACCTTAATGAGATAATCAAGGGCAGAAACGCCGCCGAAACCTCTCGACCACCAATACCATTTGCCGTTGGAAATCTTCAAGCTGTCGTGTTCTTTGGTACAATACACATTACTTGCCACACGCTTCAAGTTGTTCGGCTCATACCGTTGCAGATAGGATAGCAAGTCCATTTGCCGTGCCTGCTCAATCACGGCAGGATCAAGCTGCACATAGGGTCGGTTAGTTCTCATTCAATAAAATCACCTCCTGAAATAGAAAAAGCCGAGGGATTTTCGATTAAGAAAACCTCTCAGCTATGTAGATTTGACAAATAAAAATTTGTCTGATAAAATTAAATAATTGATAAACAGATAGGAGGGATATCATGTCCCGTTGGCGACAATTGAAAGAAAAATATCTCGGAAAAATTAGTACAGTACTATCTTGGATTTTTAATGTGGTTGGCTTAGTCTTGGCAATTCTATCTTTTATAAAAAATGACACTGACTTGGGTTGGGGTATCGTGCTTTCTGTTGTTGTCTTTAATAGTGTATTTTTGATAATCGTGTCAATCTATGAAACATTATTGTATAAAAAAGGTTCTTCACTTGAAAACGATATCATTCATGAAAAAAATAAAAGCATTGAACAACTATCTCTACAATTAAAACTAAGTGAAAACCAGTCTGATAAATCAAGGTACTACTACAAGTATATTATTGCTACCTTAAATAAATTTTCCACCCAACTTTTGGATGTGAATTATAGACTCCAAAAATCCCATACCGACATAGAGCAAATGGTTGAAGAATATAATGGTAGTAATTCTCAAGTCAATGAAACCTTTGAGAATTCTATTAAAAACTTGAAAAATACTGCATATATGGACTATGAACATTCCATGTTAAAAGAGTTTAATCACTTTTTAAGTAATATTACCAACAAATTGAAATTTATTTTGGATATATCTTTAAAGGAAAAAGGATGTTTGTTAGAAACATCAATTTCAGTAAAACAATTTAGTAGAATAGTATATGAACCTGACCAAATCTCTGATATAGGAGTAATAACTACCTTTAGAGATAGTCAGACATACTCTTTAGGTAAACGAGAAATTGGAGAAGAGATATATTCAATCAACAAAAACACAGACTTTCTTTACTGTTTATCACATCCTTATTTCTTAAAAAATAATATACAAGAAGATGATAAGACCTATGACAACGAGCATAAGGGTTTTTTAGAATACTACAATTGTGCTATAGTCGTTCCCATAAAATGCGAATACCCTGATAGCGTACACATTTATGGATATCTTACTTGTGATATTTTGAATGATGATTTTTCTCAAAAAAATCTATTGGATGATAAAATGGCGGAAATTATGGAAGCAACTGCTAATATCATGGGGTTATACTTCGATGATATGGATTACCAATGGGAATATGTTCTTAATAATGATTTCTTAGATATTATTTTCAATTTAAAAAGTAATAATAATTAATTCGGAGGAAATATATGAGTTCAGCTGTTATTAAAACACCAAAAACACAATGTCTTTTACCGCTAAGGCGTATTACATTACCACAGATTGATATAGATATTAAAAATTCAAAAAAGAATACCGTTGTAAACTCTCGCTCACAATCTATTGCTAATACTGCGGAAAAAAGAAAATATATAATTGAAACTAAAAAGGGGGGTATATAATGTACCACCCTTTTTAGTTCGATAACTATAATATTCCTGTTTTTTTAAGATAGGCAACGCTGTCATAACAGCCACGCAAGTAAACCGACTGCAATTCCATATCGGTCAGCCTATTCTTTAGCTCCGTCACTTTAATAACCGCCTTACATTCTTCCTTTGTCAGTTCTGCCGCCTGTTCCGTATCAAACACGTTCAACACTTTAGGGTATTGCTGATACAGGAATCTCGTTCTGAACGGCTTTATATTCCTCATTTTATTTGGAAAGATGAGCGATAATCGAGCTTAAATACTCATTAAAAATGTTGCTGTGGGTATCTACAAAAGTTTCAAATCTGAACTCTCCAGACATCTTTTACACCTCCGACTTGTTCTATCTGTCATTATTATACTGCCCCAAGTAATGCAATACAAATGTGCAAACCGCTTTATCTCTCACGATTTGCACATTTTCTTTCGGGCTGTTCCTCGGTTTGTTCTGGCTCTGCGTCAAGTACGGCAGGGTCTTTCTTATCCAGATTTAGCTCGATATTGAGAGCGTTCAGTCGTTCCGACTTTTCTTTCAGTTCTTTCTCAAAGGTAAACGGCTTTTGCACCTCGACTTTTGCGGTTTCAAGCTGTGCGATAGTTTCCTCCCGTTTGGTCTGTGCGGCTTCCAACCGTGCGGGGAGCTTGGCAAGCTCGTTTTCAATTCGGGTCAGGTTTCCTAAAGGGTCAGAGCCTAATTCCACCTTGTATTTTGCTTGCCCGCAGAGGTTAAGGCAGTAATGAGTACCCACCGTATCATAGAAAATCTCCATTTTGAAACCACGATATGAGCCGATTTCAATAGGTGCGGACAAGGGATATTCCTTGCAAATCGCAATGAGCATATCGCCTGCGGCAGCTTTTTCGGTGTAGCTGTTACCACGCAATGTCATCGGACAAAACTTTTCCTTGCCCTGCGGCTTGTGCTGTTCGGCAAGAGCTGTGTCGGCTTCATAGCAGACAATACGCTGTTCATACTCCGCAATGGTCTGAGGGAAGTATTTGAGTATCCTGTCCTCAAGGTCGTAATGCTCGGATAGATAGCTTTGTTTCAGCACTTTGAGCTTGGAAACCTGAATGTCTAAATCCATTTTTTCCTTAAAACGCTCGTCACCTGTGGCAAGCATTTTGACCTCCGCAAAAGACAAAGCAACCTCGTCCACATCTTCGGCAGAACGGACGGGGCTTTTGCTCGTCATTATCTGGGATATGAATTTCTGTTTGCTTTCTACCAACTGATAGAGATAAGCGTCAAAGGTCTGCTCGGTTACATAGCGGTAAACCTCAACCTCTGGGAACATATTTCCCTGTCTTTCAATACGCCCTTGCCTTTGTTCAAGGTCGCTCGGTCGCCATGGACAGTCCAAATTGTGAATGGCTATGAGCCTCGTGCCTGCGCCCATTTTTGGGGTAGAGCCTAACAACACACGGACTTCGCCGCTTCGTACCTTTGCGAACAGTTCTTTTTTCTGTGCGTCTGAGGTCGCTTCGTGGATAAACCGTATCTGCTCGGCAGGGATACCACGGGCAACCAATTTCTCACGCACATCATCGTAGATGTTGAATGTGCCGTCATTCTTCGGAGTGGAGAGGTCGCAAAACACAAGCTGCGTAGCCTTTGTGTCGGCGTATTCCTTCCAGATACGGTACACATTGTCGATACAGGCATTGACCTTGCTATTCGGGTCGTCTGGCAACATCGGGTCAATCATTCTCTGGTCGAGAGCAAGGTTGCGCCCATCATTCGTGATTTTGAGCATATTATCAACATTCGGCTCAACAAGCCTTGCCCTGACTTTCTCAGCTCGGCTTGCAAGAGCAGCTACCATTTCGGTCTGTATCTCGCTCGGCTTGGTCTTGATATTGTGGTAATTAACTTTCGGCACGGGGAGTTTTAACATATCGGCGGTCTGTATATCCGCCACCTCACGGAACATCAACATCAGCTCTGGCAGATTAAAAAACTTGGCAAAGCGTGTCTTGGCTCGGTAGTTTGTACCCTCTGGGGCAAGCTCCAGAGCCGTTACAGTTTCTCCAAAGGTAGAAGCCCAACTGTCAAAATGCTGCAAGCCGTTCCGCAGTAAGGTATCATACTGCAAATACCGTTGAACAGAATGCAGCTCTACCATTGAATTGCTGATAGGCGTACCCGTTGCAAATATTGTCCCTCGGTTGCCTGTGATTTCGTCCAGATAACGGCATTTCATAAACAGGTCGCTTGATTTTTGAGCTTCGGTCTGGGCAATTCCGCCGACATCCCGCATTTTCGTGTAGAGATACAAGTTCTTGTAAAAATGGCTCTCATCAATAAAGAGCCTGTCAATGCCGAGCTGTTCAAAGTCGATTACCGAGTCCTTGCGCTTGGTATCGTTGAGCTTGTCGAGCTTTGCTTTTATCCCTTTTCGGGTTTTCATAAGCTGCTTGACCGTGAACTGTTCTCCTTTGCTTGCCTGCACATCATCAATACCACGCTCAATATCATCGAGCTGCTGTTCGAGCTGTTCCCGTTGCCGTTCAATGCTCATCGGGATTTTTTCAAACTGACTATGCCCGATAATGACCGCATCATAATCGCCTGTGGCAATGCGGGAACAGAACTTTTTGCGGTTTCCCGTTTCAAAATCCTGCTTTCGTGTCACAAGGATATTGGCACTCGGATACAGACTAAGATACTCAGAAGCCCATTGACCGACAAGATGATTTGGAACAACGAACATCGCTTTATTGCAAAGTCCGAGCCGCTTGCTTTCCTGTGCGGCGGCTACCATTTCAAAGGTTTTTCCCGCACCCACCTTGTGGGCAAGGAGAGTATTGCCGCCATAGAGGATATGAGCGATAGCGTTTACTTGGTGCGGTCTTAGGGTGATTTCTGGGCTGATGCCGCCGAAAGTAATATGACTTCCATCGTACTCACGAGGACGGACGGAATTAAAAGTATCATTGTAATACCTGACAAGGCGGTTTCTCCGTTCTGGGTCTTTCCATATCCAATCCTGAAACGCCTGTTTGATTGCTTCCTGTTTTGCCTGTGCCGCCGTGGTTTCCTTTGCGTTGAATACAGCTTTTTTGTTTCCGTTCTCGTCATAGACATAATCAAAAATACGGGTATCACGGAGATTTAGAGTATCCTCAATAATACGATAGGCGGAAGCTCTCTTTGTACCGTAGGTGCTGTCCGCCTTTAAATCGGAACTCTTATTCTCAATAAACCAATCGCCGTTAATCGGGGTGTATCTTACCCTGATACGGCTCCCAGCATAGCTTGACGGAGTTAAAAGCTCCGTTACAAACCCCTGAATGTCCTCCTGCGGTATCCAAGTCGTACCCAGACGGACAGAGATTTCAGCCGCCGACAGGTCTTACGGTATGACCTGCTTTAGCTTGTGCGTTGACCGCAAACTCTGGATTTTCCTTTGCTGCGGCTTAGGCGGTTATGAGTTTGGCTCTTACATTGCCAGACAAATACTCATCGGCAGTTACATACTGAGCAGGCTCGGTTGCGGGGATACGGAAGATAACGCCCTGCAAGTCCTTAATGATTTCTTCTTTCGGTTTTCCTGTGAGCTGTTCCATATAGGGCAGGTCAACACGGGCTTTTTCACCGATAGACAAGGCAAGAGCTTCGCTTGCAGTTTCAACGGAAGTGATTTCACGGTGGGGCTTTATCGTCCTTTTCGTGAACATATCCGCTTTTCTTTTGAAATTACCCTCATCGTCAAGCACCTCCAGAGAACACAAAAGGAAGTAACTCTCGTCCGATGCAAAAGCGAGATAGTTTCCTCGGTTGTTGATTAGTCCGTACTGCTTCGTAAAGCTGTCATACAAACGGTTTAGATTTTCCTGTTCGGTGTGTATCAAGTCATCTGGGTAATCCTCGGTCTGATACTCTATGAGCTTTCTCACGCAATCACGGATTTGGATTAGTCCCTTGATACGGTTTTCTGCGGTAACAGACGCCGCCGCAGGGGTCATACGGTCATCTTCTCTGAAATAAACCTTGCCGTCCACCAACGCATAAGAGAAGTTTCGCACATTGGGGTCGGCGGGAATAGAAGCGTCCTGCCCGTCAGAGATTTCATCAAGCTCGGTTTCGTACTCTGGGATTTCTCCCTGAATGTTCTGCACAGCGTTATGAAGCAGCTCCGACAAAGGTATATCCTGATAGGCTTTGCAGGCGGAGTCAAAACCAAAGCGTGTACTTTCCATTTTTATCTCGCCTAAAATCATCTCTGGGTGCTGCACAAAATAGCTGTTCATAGTAATACCGTTCTCATCGGTATCAAGGTGTACCCAATCTGGCTCTGTGTCAATCACTCGGTCACGCTTCTGCAAAAAGAGAATGTCGCTCGTAACCTCTGTGCCTGTGTTTGCTCGGAAAGTGTTATCAGGCAGTCGGATAGCTCCGAGCAGCTCGGCTCTCTGAGCAATATACTTGCGTATTTCGGGGCTTGCCTTATCCATTGTTCCCTTAGAGGTAATGAACGCAACAACACCGCCTGCACGAACTTTATCAAGAGCATTTGCAAAAAAGTAATCGTGAATAAGGAACTTCTGAGCGTTGTAACGGCTGTCGTTGATCCTAAAATCGCCAAACGGCACATTGCCGATAACCACATCAAAGTGGTCGTCTGGGAGCTTTGTTTCTTCAAAACCCTGCACGGCAATATTGGCTTTCTGATAGAGCTGCTTTGCGATTTTTCCCGTAAGAGGGTCGATTTCTACACCGTGGAGCTTTGAGCCTGCCATTGTATCGGAGAGCAGACCGAAGAAATTGCCTGTTCCGCAGGACGGCTCTAAAATACTGCCCTCGGAAAATCCCAAACGCTCAAGAGCTTCATACATACCTTTGATTACAACAGGCGGCGTATAAAATGCTGTCAGGATGGACTCCATTGCCTCACGGTATTCTTTTGGGGAAAGACTTGCATACAGCTCTTTGAACTCATCATCCCACGCCGCATTGTTTTCGTGAAACGCCATAGACAGACCGCCCCAACCGACATACTTTGAAAGGATTTCCTGTTCTTCGGGTGTGGCAAGTCGGTTTTCAAGCTCCAACTCGTGCAAGAGATTGATAGCCGCCATATTATTACGGAACTTTTCTTTTGCGCCGCCGACACCCAAAGTATCCTCGGTAATGCGGTAATTGTGCCGTGGCTCTGAGGGAGCAGGGACAGGAGATACAGCCTTTTCGGGTTGTTTTTCTTCCTGTGCCTTACTGAGCAAACTGCGGATATAGCCGATTTTCTCAACACGGTTTATGGGAAAGCCCACGGCATTTGCAAAGGTCATATCCTGCATTGACACATCACCGCTTATTTCGCTGATACTTTCAATGACATAGCGGCGGTTATCAATAAGGATTTCCTTACCAATGAGGTCAGAGTTATCCTGTATATCGGGCTGTTCCTGCTGGATTCGTTCCTCATCTTTCTGGGCGAACAGCTTGACGATGTTTTCGGCACTATTCAAGGTGTCGGCATATTCCTGTGCTTCTTCCTCGATTTCAAAGGTCTAGTAAATGCCGTCCACATCGTAATATTGTCCGTCCTCTCCGTATGGTACGGTGTTATCCCGTATGATAAACGGGTCGGCAAAGGCATCGGAAGTCAGTTCTACGGTATAATGCGGAGTTTGCTTTTCGGTAACGACTACTTTCAAATGGTCGTTAGCAGGGTTTTCCTTTAACTTTTCCTCAAAATCAGCTCGGCTGATTTCCTTTCCGAACAATGGAAAGTCGGGATTACGTAGGGAAACAGAGTTTTCATCAAACGCCGCAATCTCATATTTGTCTGCCCTGATATATACAACATCGTCCTCGTGATAAACATAGCGGAGAGGATACAGCTCCATAAGCTCCTGTGAAAACCGCCACGCATTGCTGCGGCTGTAAACATCGGCGGTCTTTCCCTGTACCAAAGCAAGAAAATCAATGAGCTGCTGAACAGTAGAGGGGTCGCCTAAATGCTGTTCCATTTGTTCTGCGGTCACATCTGCAAGGTCGGTACGCTCCACATTTTCAAGCAGGTCTTTCTCATAATGGTCTAAATCACGGATAAAATCGGACAGCCGCAAAGCAAGGGTATCTCTCTTATCGGCAGGAGGAAGGTCACGGTTTGCGTCAATGAAACGCTGTTTTGCCATTTTCCTTTGCGTGTCGATTTCATACTGCGTAGCTTCCTCACTTTCGAGATAATCGGCGTAGTGGTCTTTTTCCTTTTCATTCAGGTAGCGGTCATTCTTTATCAGCTCACGCAGCCGTTTTTCTACCTTTGCCCAAGAAAGAACAAGGTCGGGGTTTGCAGATGAGCCGTACTTTTCAATGGCAATGCCTTTCCCGTCGTGCCAAGTGTGTCCCTGCGTACCGTCTGGGAAATAATGCGTACCGCCGCCTGTACCGTACTCTTTTTTGAGAAAATCAATATTGCCTTTGCTGTCCTCATTCTTTTGAAACTGACGGTAGATACGGTATTTACCATTCTGAAAGCTGCTTCCTCTTAAGAGAACAGAGTCAATATCTTCCTGAGAAATAACAAAAGCAGAGGATTTGAGTGCGGAGTTGCTCCGCACTCAAATCCTCTGCTTCATCTAACATTTCAATCTGTTCTTCTACGGTGGGGAGATTAACTGTGACCTGCTGTTCATCAGCGATATTTAGCTGTAAATCAGCTCGTTCAGTATCGTTTCCTCCGCTTGACTGCGGATATTGTTCATCAGCCCGACCCATTGCATCGGTGCTTTTTCTTTCAGTTCCTCCGTCACGCCCTGCTCCTTGCAAAGCTGTTTTGTCAGAAGCTCCAACCTCGTAAGAGCCGTCTGTTCCACCTCGTAAAGATGTTTGTTCAGCTCGCCCGATGTCAGCAGATTGAAGTAGGTCACTCGTTTGTGCTGCTCCAGATAAACCCTGTGCATCAAAGCGTATCTGCCAAGCTGAATTTCTGGCTCTGTCGGTAATGTCAGGTCGGGAATAAGATAATCCCCTTGTTTGGTGTATGTGATTTCGCTCATTATGATTACTCCTTTCGGCTTGTTCTCTACCTACATCATAGCGTGTTTGAGATTGCGGCGCAAAGGTGCGATTTTGACTTTTCTCCGCAATTTGCACATCTCGGATAGTCTGAGAGATTTCCCTGAGTGCCATTTCAGAAATATCGCTTGTAGCAATACCGAGAGCGTTGATAGTGGCGGGAGTATTAAAGTTAATGATTTCCGCAAAATCCTCACGCTCAAATACCGCTTCGGTATCAACACCGCAACGGCTCATCAGCATATATGCTACGCTGTTGACCGCAAGCTGTCGGTAAATGACCTCGATATTATATTCGTCAAGACCCTCTAACAAACTATCCTGCGTACAGGATTTGAGCTGCGTCATATAATCCTGCAAATTGTCGAGGGCTGCGTTTTTTGCCGTTTCCATCAGCACCGAAGCAAGGTCGGTGCTTTCCACATCGCCAAATCTGTCGGAAATCCGTTCAATAACTGCCTGCTCGTATCGCTCACTCATCTGCCATATCGGAACAGGGTGGCTGCCGTAATAACCCTCGTGCGTGTCGGATATATCAAAATAGTATTTCAGCGTGTTCCTGCGACCTTTCGGGTCGAACACCGCAATGCCTTTGCTGTCTTTGTTTACCCAACGCTTAAACTGCTTGTTCCAAGTTTCAAGCTGTGCTACTGCAATAGCGTCAGGGCGTTGAGCGTAAATCAAGAGCTGTTCATCAAAGCGGCATTTATAGTTGCGGCAAGCGGCAGACAAAAAGTTCTGCCACGCCTGCGGATTTTTAGCAACCGCCACGCCTGTGCGCCGATACAGCTCTGTAATTAGCTGATACTTCGCAGCCATTCTTTGCACACCTCCTTATCGGTGATTGTCATAGTCATTCTTTCATTTCACCGCTAAAAAAGGAAATGACCTTATTCGCCTTGATACTCTTTTGCAGCTCATTGATAATACCGATGTCGGCTATGGTGATACCCTGTATCGCAAGAATATCGTCCATTGTCATAGCGGCAATCGACTTTTCATCAGTAAAGCCTGCTTCAAAGACCTTACCAAGCACCTTGATTGCCTTTTGATTGAGTGCCATTTTCAAAACCTCCTTGCTGTTATAACTTTCTGTGCTTTTCCTCTTTCTGTTCGTCTAAAATCCTGCGGATACAGACATCACAGAAAATAACAGACCCGTCCTTATATCGGGGATAAGGACAGGTCGTACAGTCATATTTTCTTTTATCTCTCACGGTCATCACGGCTTGTCATACCTCATTCCTTAGCGTATTTGCGGTATGCCTTTTCGCCTTCGGCACGGAGCCGCCTTACACGGGCGTTCCCCGCAAGCTCTGGATATTTTGCTTGCAGCTTACGGCGTGCTCTTCCCACGCTCTCAAAGCTCGGCAAACCGAGATATTTATACTGTTCCATTACTTCCACAAAGGGCATCGCTCCTGCACCTTTCAAGTAGGTGTTACACACAATCAGATAGAGGGTCATATCATCGTTTCTTGCGTCCTCGTTCTTTTGCAGAACAGCTTTTACTTTAGCTTCAATGGTTTTCAGATTTTTCATAGATTGCCTCCATATATGGAAAGAGGGCGGCTTATCAACATAAGCCGCCCTCTTCCTGTCATATCGGGTTATTTCTTCTTTCTGTTTCGGATGTTAAGCCATATTGCCGCACCGACGATAAACACTACAAGCACAATGGCGATAATGGTTTTAGCGTCCATAAATCAGTCCTCCTTTTTCTTGAAGCCGACAAAGCCGAGAACGCCTGCGCCGATAACAGAAGCAGCCGCAAGGCTTACCCACAAGCCCAGATTAAAGTCATCACCTGTTTTTGGCGTATCTCTGAACTCGTTGTGCATTTCAACAATAGTAGTAGAGTCTGTTTTGACGGTTGCTTGTTTGTCGGCAGGAAGGATATATCCTGCGGAAGCCGAATCGCTGACTTCGGACACGGTGTATTCACCGATACGCAAGCCCTCAATAAAGATTTCTCCGTTCTTATCGGTCTTAAAGGTCTGGTCGTAGCTGTCAGCACTTGTCACACGGAAAGAGAAGACCTCAACTTTACCGTCAGAGGAAGTCTTTACGATTTTGAGAGAGCCTTTCTGTGTGTCATTGATAAAGCCAACGCCTGCTTTGTTTTCTACAGTATAGGTCTTGCCGTTTTCCTCGATGGAAACCCCGTACACGCCTTCATCAAGCACAAAGCCGTCTGGAGCTGTTTTTTCATGGACGAAATACTTGCCGTAGCGCAACTTGGTCATTTGATAAACGCCGCCCTCAAGCTCAGTCATTTCGCCGCACAGCTCGTCGTCTTTATCAAATTCGCCGTTGCCGGTTGTATCGGCATACACCTCAAAGACCGCACCTGTGAGCTTATTGTCGGGATAATCTGCATCAACTTTAGTCAGTTCAATATTCCCCTTGATAAAGTAGTTCACAAGCTCGATTTCCACGACCTCATCAACTTTGCCGACAGTTACGGCGATTTCTTCCTCGGAGAGTACAAAACCTGTGGGGCTTTCAATTTCACGAATTACCCAAGTGCCATACGGTACTTTTTCAAAAGAAAAACTATCATCATCGGCTGATGTGGTAGTCTGGATAGCATTTTCTTTTGTAAACTCCTCTGTACCTGTCTTAAAGATACCGATAACCGCACCGCCCAGAGTCTTTCCGTTCTCATCGGATTTCAGACCGCTTACCGAGCCGTAAATGATTTCATTCTCGATGGCTTCGCCGTCATTTGCGGAAAGATGAACAACCGCCGTGTCCTGACCTGCGTACTCAAAATGGACAGGGTATTTCTGCTCATTCAGCACATAGGCGGAATTGGTTGACAGCTCTTTTACATAGTAGCTGCCGAACGGAAGGTCGCTATTGACCGTGCCTTTGCCGTTTTCGTCCAGAGAAATAATCTCAATCAGACCATCGGCGGGGATAACCGTACCGTCTGCGGCGGTACGGTCTGCTCGAGCAAACAACCCAAAGGTTACATCAAAGATTTCGCCGTTATTGCCAACACCGTAGGCTTCGTCTATTTCAAGGCTCTTTACAAGGTCAATTTCCACACGCTGCCTTTCATTGTAAAAGCTCGTTTCGGTTTCGGTAACAGCAATATTCTGACCCGCATACACAAGCTCGACAGCGTGAATTTCGTCATTCAGCACCATTCCGTAAGGAGCTGTGATTTCCTTGACCTCATATTTGCCCAGATACAGCTCTTTGGATTTTGCAGTTGAGTCCGTGCCTGTGGTAATAGTGTCAACAACCTCGCCCTTAGAAGCTCTCAGCGTTCCGTCCAGAGTATAAATATCCTCGGCGGCGGTAATCTCATAAACCGCACCTTCAAGCCTCCGTACTGCAAATACGGGCTGATACATTCCGTTATTCTCAGAAACGGAAGTGAACACCTCACCAGACTTAGAAACGGTAATTGTGCCTTTCTGCGCCATATTGGAGCGAACTACCTCAATGACCGTAATGCCGCTTTCTTCGGCAGAGCCGTCCTGTGTTACATCAAAATAGACAGGCTCGGAGTTCAGAACATAGCCATAAGGAGCCTGCACTTCCACGATTGAGTACCCTGTGCCGTATTCCAAAGTCTGCGGCGTAATGAGATAACCGTCTGCTGTGGTATAAAAGGTGTCAATGGTCGTCACTTCGGGATAAGTGAAAGTCATTGTCACAAGCTCACCGTTGGGGTCGTAAATCTGGAAGCCTGCACCTGCATACGGAATGGTAGCACCTGTTTCCGCATCTTTCTTTACGATTTTGATATAGCTTTCAAAATTAGCGTTATTGATAAGATAGCGGTAGGTCTGACCGTTCTTGCTGATAAATACCTCAAAAGGCTTCATCAGCTCTCGACCTTCCCAACCAGAGGTCTGCTCCACGACATAAACGCCGTAAGGCATATCCTTTGTCTGAGCAAAGCCATTTTCATCACAGGTGAGTATATCTCGCTCGGTTTCCTTTGCTGCGTCATAGCTGCCTGCGGCTTTCAAATAAACTTCAAAGGTTGCTCCCGTTTCGGGTGTTTCAATCTGGGTTTCTCCGTCGTCAGTGTGCTTGATAATGGCAATATTGCCCTTGATAATCTGCTCAGTCACATCGTTTGCGGTACTGTTGCGCTCTACGGTATAAAGCTCTGGCTCTGCGCCGATATGATGAATTGTAGTATCTAGCAGATAGCCTTCGGACGGGCTGATTTCTCGGATAGTCCAATCATCATCACAGATATAATAGTCGGTGGTAAACTGCCCATTCTCGTCCGTAGTGTAGGTGTCAATCAGTTCTTCGCCTTTGTAAATGCCGTAAACTGCACCTGCAAGAGAAGCGTCGCCCTGTGCCGTGCCTGTTTCCGCATCGGATTTCCTCACGGTTACATTGAACTTTTTGAGAATGTTCGTAAAGCTGCGACTTGTAACCTTTTCCCATTCAATAGGAGCCGTCTGGCTTTTGGGAACAACATAGCGAACAGCCGTATCTACTTCCTCTACGGTGTAAGGTGTTTCGCCGCTGATTAGGACATTTTCAAATCTTGCCACACCGTTTTCATCGGTAACAGCATACTCATCAACGGGCAAACCGCTAAGAGATGTGCCATAAAGGTGGAACTTCACACCCTCCACAAGATTGTCCTCAGAGTTTTTGATAATCTCCAGACTGCCACGCTTCAAGGTGTTGTTAAAGGTTACGGTAGCAGTATGACCACTTACAATCGTTACCCTTTGAACGCTCTGCGGCTCGTATCGGTCAATGGACTGCTCTGTGACGGTGTAAACCCCCGGCATTAGCTGAACATCTACCATGCCGTCTGCGCCTGTGGTAACGGTTTTATTTACACCGTTTCCAGAAATATTGAAGCTAATGCCAGACACAACACCGTCCTCAGAGGTCTTTTTAATCTGCCCTGTGCCGTAGGTTTCCGTGTCGATTTTAAGATAGAAATATACGGGGTCGGAAGCTCCATAAACCATTGTCTGTTTACCAACACAGCCCCAGATAAGCATTTCTCCGCAATCGAGATTGACATTTTTCTGTGCCGATACTGTTACGGGAGAAGTAATCATCTTATCGCTCGTAAAAGTATATTTGTTGCCGCTTCTTGTTACGGAAATACCGCTTGCGGAAAACTTAATATCGGACAATGTGTTGTTGGTATCCTCAAGCGTCAGGCTGTATTTCTTTGTATCGGGATTGTATTTCAGCGTGTAGGTGTCCGCATTGCTTTGGTTTCTTGCCGCAAAGCTCGGAATGTTATAGTGTTTTGACATCTGCGACAAAATCCAGTTGTAGCATTTCTCGGCGGGTCTGCCTTTCAGGGAATAGTAGTAAGTGTCCCCGTCAATCCCGTTTGCACTCTGACGGTTTGAGGGGCTTGTGCGGAGCTGCTGCTGATATTCCCAGATAATTGTCTGGGTTGCAAAAGCGTAATCATCTGCATTTGTGCCTGCAACGGGAGAGGATTTATCCTCGTGCCAGCCATACATCAAAGCCATCATAATACCGAACTGAGCGTCAGTCGGCAGGTTTTGAAAATACGAGCTGTTCTTTCCGCTTTTTGACACATAGGAGTTTCCCGTGTTGAAATCAATGCCAGACTCCACGCAGTAAACCTGATGTGTTCCGCTATTATCTGTCATCAGATATTTTCGCTTGGCGTTACCTGCGTTAATGCTTTGTACGGTGGTATTGCCTTTACTGTCATACACGATAAAAGAATAGGTCGCTTTGCTTCGGTAATACTCGCCGTCAGAGCCGACATAGTAATCGCCAAAGGAAGATGTGCAGCTTTTACCTTCCTCGCTCGTCCACGCAAAGGCGGACATCGGCAGAGCTGTTATTATGATCAGCAAGCAGAGAGCCGCCGACAGGATACGCCTGCCTTTCTTTGTAAACTTAGTTTTCATAGGCTGTTAAACCGTCCTCTCTTGATTTTGGGCATAAAAAATCCCTCTGTCTTTGAACAGAGGGAAAAGCCCGTATTTGTTTTTTAGCAAAGAGAAAGCAAATAAAACAAATACTATTTTTTCTTTCGGATAGTCTTGGTAGTAATTAGGGGGTGAGGTGTGGAGAGGGGGAAGCCGAAAAAGCGGCTATCCACGAAAACGGGCAAACCTCGCCCTCGGTGTATGGCTATCGTTCTTGAGTTTTCTGCCTTTGCAAGTGTCGGTTGTAAAACTCCAACGCTTTTACAGCAAAATCCGCTTCCTGTCCTTTGGGAACAGATTTAGGAATGAGTTTGGTTATCCTCTCGTCACGAAAAGCAGGCTTTTCCCTTTGATTGGGTTTTTCTTCCTTCATAATGCTTTGGATAACCTCGTCTGTCAGCTTGCCGTCCTGCATAAACTTCTTCATTTTGATAGCCTGTGCAAGTGACGGGGTAGCATCGTTGTAGCTCATAGCTTCAAGCAAAGTGTACTGCTGTTCTTCGTTCAGATAAGAGATTTCAACGGCAGGACGAAAAGCAATCTGCCTTTCATCTACCATTTGCAGAATTTCGGGAACAAGCTCAGTCAAACGGATAAAACGGCGGATTTGCTCACGGCTTTCGCCCACTTTATCGGTAAGTTCTTCATTTGACCTCGACTTCGACACCAATGGTGTCGAAGTTAAATCGTTCCTTTGTCCCTGTCTGTCCATTGCTTCAAGCCGCATTTTATAGGCAAAGGCTTTCTCACTCGGTAAAATCGTTGACCTCTGTAAATTGCTTTCTACCATTACAATAATGGCTTCATTACGGGTCAGCTCTTTAACCTCGCATTTCAGCGTTTCAAGCCCCGCAAGCTCGCAAGCCTTTTTTCTTCTGTGTCCGCTTACAAGCTCATACCGTCCGTCCTCTCTGAGCCGAACGGTAGCAGGGGTCATTACGCCATTTCGCTTAATGCTCTCGACAAGCTGCTGCATATCCTCGTCCATTAAAACCTTGAACGGGTGGTCGGGAAACTCGTCAATCTGCAATAAGGGAATATCTCTGATTTTACTCAGCTTTGCTTATGCACGGCTTTCATCTGTCTGAAAAAGGTCATCGTAAGCGGTCAGTTCGATTTTGGTTTTTCTGCTTCTCGCCAATCTCTGCCACCTCCTTTCCGAACTGCTCATAAGCTGCGGCAACCTTACCGCTTTTGTCGTAAGCAAAAATGCTCTTGCCCTCCACGGTAGCTTCCACCGCACGGATAGAATGCGGTATCTCAGTATCAAACACCTTGATTTTTTGACCGTAGGCACTTTTTACCGTTGCCGTGATTTCCTTAGAAATGTTGGTACGGGGCATTACCATAGTCATTAAAATACCGTCTATCCGCAACTTGGGATTGATTTGTCGTTTTACCATTGACACAGAGCGAAGCAACAGCTCCAAACCTTTCGCTGAAAGGTAGTGCGGCTGTGTTGGAATAATCACGCTGTCAGCTGCCGCCAGAGCATTTATTGTTATCATACCGAGAGAGGGCATACAGTCGATAAGCACATAATCGTAATTCTTCTTAACCTCATTGACATAGGTTTTCAGAACACGCTCACGGCTCATAGCATTGATAAGCCTTACTTCAAAGCCTGATAACTCAATGTTGGACGGAAGCAGGTCAACACCCTCGCCGTGGTGTATGATACCTTGCGAAACATCAAAAGATTTATCGTCTATGATGTTCTGCATTACGGTGGAGAGCGTTATGGGTATATCGTCAGGTCTGTTGTAGCCGAGTGGCATTGTGAGATTTGCTTGTGCATCAGCATCAATGAGCAAGACTTTTTTCCTTGCTGCACCAGACCTACGCCCAGATTGACCGCCGTGGTCGTTTTACCGACACCGCCTTTCTGATTGGTCAGAGCAATCACTTTGCAATTTGACATTTGTGCGTCCTCCTTTCGCATAAATTTAGCCGCTTTGTCAAGGCGGCTATGTAAAAGAGTGAGAGAACGCAAAAAAGCCGCTTACTCTTAGGTGAATAAGAATAAGCGGCTATGTGTGATGTGCCTTAGATATGTTCAATTTTCATTTTCTTAACAGGAGCATTGGCAAACTTAAATTAGCTCGTCAACGAAGTATGTATATATACCTTCTTTTATTAGCCTGTTTTTCAGCTCTACAAAACATCATATTATTTGATGGAAAAAATCAACTTGCTATTTATTTCTCTATACCTTAACGCCTTATCTGATGCTATAATGCTACATAATAAGAAAACCGTTAAATAGAGGATTTTGAATCTTTCCTAAGCAAAATATTCAAAGATGTTTAATTTAAAAGCAACTATAAAGCAGAGCTTGTAGTTAAAGCTGACGCTTTTTGTTCTGACACAATTTGTTCATAGATATTCTTAGTAATATCTTGAAATTCTTTTACAATAACATCTTGTTCGTCTTTCAAAAATGGGTGATGAACAGGTTTTTCATCTTCCAAAACATATGAACGGCACATATCCACTTTTAAATCCATGCCCTTAAAGCTAATTCCTACAATAAACTCTGTGGCTTCAGTTAGATGATAGTATCTGAGTTTTATGGAGGATATGTAAAATCCTTCATTCAGACATCCTTGTACAAATTCATTATTACGCAATCCTTGTCCATTTAATATCGCCTGACTAATTCCAGCTAATCTTCCGCTATCATCTTCAATTATTTCTTCTTCATTTTCTTCTTCATTTTCTTCTTCATTTATATCGCTATCTAACTCATATTTTTTTACTGTAAGTCCTGTTACTGTTTTTAGGCTCCATTGATTAAATTTATTTTCAATTAACTTATCGAAAAATTTAATTCTATTTTCTTTGCTAAGAAATCCAAAATTTAAATGCTTAAGAACAAACAAATCTCCTTCATCGTCTATTTGCTTAATTCTTTCAAAAAATTCAATTGCACGGGATGCGTCATAGGTAGATTGCTGTCTGATATCAACAATAGCCTTATGCTCGGTATCTTTACGGATAAACACTCTCATTGTTCTAGGTTCTCGTTCAAAAATTTTATTTTTCCCAGATGTCTTTTTATAATATGTCATTTCTAAAAAGATGGAATCATCTCCAAACTTAATAGGTCTCCCAATACTGTAATCCCCAACCTTTCTTGAACGATGGGTATTTAGACCTTGAAGAACTACATCTAAAATGTCTTCCTCAATATCGTCAGATGTGGCTACTTCAAATATTAGCGATTTCTCATAATTATTAACACCATATAAAAGTTCTTGAAATTCGGACAAATCTCTAACACCTAAAAAGATAGTATACATACTCTCAGCCAAAGCCTTTGAATTAGAGGATGTAAGAAAAATACCATTTGATTTAAAAAAAGCCTTTAATGCCGCAGGTTTGATTTTTTGCTCCTCAATTAATCTTTTATACTCATTGCAATCAACATAAGTGTCAATCATTTTATCACCTTCCTGTATCAACCGGGGATAATGTTCTATTGTCTATAAAGTCGAGTTTTATTTTTTTTGCCATTTCTTCACTTATTGGCATATCTAGCTCCTTCAAAGTTGCAATAAAGTTTTCTTTAATAAATTCTGTATCTTCAGAAGTTCTAGGATAAAATACGAAAATGTATTCATCAGCACTTTGCATTTGGTAAAACTTGAACAAACTCCACATATACTTAAAGCTTTCAACAATGTTATCATCAAAAGAAAACATAATATGCTGAAGTTTAGGAATTTTCACCATACTACCAGACCGAGAATCCATTTCCGAAATATAATGCGTATTCATTGCGAAGAAATACTTTGAATACAGATAGTCCAATGAAATAGAACTATCGCATAACTGATCTGATTCATTGATACTTGGATAAATAAACTTGAATTCCCCATTAAATGTTGATTTGATTTTTTCTCTTAATGCATTCCATCTATTTATCTCTTCATTGCCAGCAACATAAATATTTATTGGGTCTCTACGAGATTGTAAAAAAACTTTTTTTACACTTTTATGAAATTTTTCAGAATCGAATTTATCATTAGCGTGAATCAAAAGGATGCCCGTGTTGAGAACAACATCATCTATTGATAAATCGGTCAATTCTTCGCTGTTTCTCGCACAATCAATAGTATTAATAAGTTCTTTAATCCACTTTTCAATTTCAGAATCTGTTATAGATACCATTTGCCGGTTTTTACACTCAACAATTATACCTTGCTTTAAATTCATATATGGATTTAAATTTAATAAGAAGAGGTCTAATCCATGAGTTCTTTTTTTATGTAAAGATTTGGTACATGATATTTCTCTGTCTCGAGTTATTTCATACCATCCAAAGCCTTCAAAAAGGTTTTCTCCAAACCCTTCAAGTTTTTCTCCTATTTTTTTAGCTTTTTCTCCCATTATTTGTCCCTCCCATTTGGAAAACATATTCTTTTTATAATTTCAAAAGCATTATTTTCTATTTCGTCTTTATCCTTATAAATTACTATTGCTCCCGAAGAATAAATTGTAAATGAAATTTGATTTTCTGGTTCCTCACCATAAACTGATAATGTAGCTTGTGCAATATTCTTAATATATTTTCTCAACAAGTGGCTATAATTCTCTTGCCCTGACAGATTTACAGAACAGTTAGCCACAATACCATTATCAATAATAATATCCTCGATTCTTACCCTAATAATCTTAGCATCACTTTCTAAAAGTGCCAGATTGATTGCTTCCTTAATGTCAGTATTAATGCTTTCAATAATAACCTTATTATGCATAGATAAGGAGAGGGCTGTCATCAATTTTAATGCTGTATTTTTATTCCCCCAAATATCCATTAGGCTGTTTTTTAAATCTATACTAAATTTCGCAACTGATGTTACAGTAACGGGAATTGTCTCGATTTTTGTTTCTAAAAAGTTGTATCTTGTTTCATTTTTAATATATTCAATTACATAGTATCCATCTAACCAAAGGTCAGTGCAATCATTTATAACAAACTTTTCATTATCACTTGAAATTTTCTGAAGTTCATAGGCATATTCCTCAAGATTAATAGATTGTATAGGCTTAAATTTGCAAAATGAAAGTTTTTGCGTAGACATATCAAGACCTCCTAATATAAATTAATTTTCTCATTGTCTAATAATAAAACCTATTTTTTCCTCTCTTACTAGCTATTGGTCAAATACAAGCTAAAGAAAAAGTGTGTGTTTCTGTAATGATAATAGAAAACATAAGCGTTTAGTTTTTAGTTTAGAAAATATTTTCCATTATAACCACACTTCAATTATATCTTTTACTCGTTTTTGAACTCGTAACGCTTTTGCATACTGCATGAGATTTGGAATATTCTTTTTGGGGTCTTTTACATATCCTTGAATCACTTTGTTAAAAATCTCTTTATCCATCTTATTCATGTTTCGCAGCACATCGCAGATAGTACGGTCACGGTCATAAATACGGACTTTTTGAGAATCAATTTCTCCCTCGGTTTCGCCCAATGGAAGCAGTTCCGACTCTACACGATACGCTTTAATCATAGGATACTCAACCTGTGTTCGTTGTCTTGATGTGTTTTTATCAATTGTAATATGCCATTCGTCTGGAGTCCGATCGCTATACTTGTAGTAAAATAATGCAGTATCCATACACAAAACTCCGTCAGGAAACAATCGGTTAATTATTACAATCTCAGCTTTTCCATAGCTTTCTATCCAATGGTAATACCCTCGTTTTATTTTCTCAATCAAGCCTTCATTCAACATTCGCTGTATGTCTCTATAATATAGCTTTACCGCTGAAAGCTGAGCTGTCGTCATCACATAATCATAATCTTTAAAAATATCGTTAAGGCTTTTTATATCTTTCTGGTCGAGCATTTAATCACCTCTACACAAAACCACACTTTAATTTTCCAACAGTTGTGTGCTTTAATACAATTATATCCAATTCATATAAAGAAGTCAACGAAAGTAAAACATTATAAGGCAAAATGCAAAAGCCGCTTACTCTTTAGTAAATAAGAATAAGCGACTATGTGTGATGTGCCTTAGATATATTTAATTTTCATTTTCTTAACAGGAGCATTGGCAACCTTAAAAATCAGCTCGTCAACGCAGTCTGTGTATCTACCTTCCTGTATCAATCTGTTTTTCAGCTCTACAAGGCTATGTATTACCAACTGTCGCTCGTGGCTATCCAGATATGCGTGGTAGGTTTTATCTCTCATAGGCTCGTCCTCCTTACAATCATAGTATAAGTTTTATTTTCTCAAAACTCCAATATGCAAACGCTTGTCCGATTACGCAACATCAGGAATAGCAGCGTATATATTGATAATGCGTTTTTCGCCACGCTGAACAACCACAGGATGCTCGGAGAACTCAAACTAATTGTTTTCTCCGTACCGCAGCACCTTATCGGCAGTGCAGAGAGTATGTAACAGGAAGCCATCAAAATACGGATTTTTCGCACTTTTTGAGATATGGAACATTTCCGCTGCTTCTGTTCCAATATCGGTCAGCCCTGCTTTAATCTGTCCCCATGGAGCAGTGTAACGCTGGCTTAAGTATCGCGTTGCTGCACCAAGCTCTCCATCTGGACCACCCAATTGCAATAAGATATGAAAAGAATGGGCGCCTTCTTTTTATCAGAAAGGCGCCTATTTTATTAATCTGTAGGACTCATTTTTTCCTTTAGCACACTTACCCTGTCTTTTACTGGAAGTTCCCGCAAATCCTCCATCAGTTTCGTTACTGTTCCATTGCCGCCGAGATTATGATACTCGGTGTACATTTTCTCGGCAGCTTCCAAACCGTGCAGAGTGATCCAGCCACGCTCGGTGTAATGATAATACGCCTGCACCACCCGATCACGCAGCAGTGCCTGAATTCCAAACTCAATTGCCTTTTGCCGACAGTCTTCCTGTTTTTGTCGATTCCACATCATCTTGACGATAAAACTCAGTCCGGTCAAAATTCCCGAAAACAACGCTTCCAGCCAATATTTTGCCAGCCATTCCACCATTTTATACCGCCTCTTTTGTTCTGTGCTTTGTATCCAGCCCCAAGTCTTTCCAGGCATTCTCGATGGCAATTCGAACAGTATCCATATCAATCTTAATTCCATGTTTTTGGCATTGTGACTCAATATAGCTGCTCACCCATTCGAGCTTTTCTTCTCCTTTTCCCTGTGCATCAAAGATAATCTCTGCTGCCTGCACACCTGCCAATGCATAATTCTTTACTGTTTCCCACTGAACATTGGTAAGCTTTGTACGAATGAGCGGCACAATCACACTGGTTACCAGCACCGAAAGCAGTCCGATCAGCGCGGCAACAATCTGAGTAATATCAATATCCTGCATATTTTTCTTCCTTTCTTTTTGTCATCTTCTATACTGTTTTTACTGTTCCTGCAAAACCTTTTTTCTTCAGGTCATCACAGGTGATCTGCGCTTTTTTCCCTGTGTCAAAACGGCCTACACAAACGCGATCTATTTCCTTTACACTGTAAACAAACGCATAGTATCCTTTGTCTGCCAGTTTGCTGCACAGTCCTTCTGCTAAATCATGTGCTTTGGAAAAGGTTTTCACTTCTACCGTATAGGGCAGATATTTTGCCATATCGTCCACCTCCTCTTCTATCTTGCTGTAATCAATGAAAGGACACTCCATCCAGTGGGTCCAAGCTGTTGCACCTCTTCCTCGCAGCGGGGTTTTGACTGCGCCGCGATTTCCGGCACACTCAATTACCCATCCATTTCCAATATAGACCCCAACATGTCCCTGCATATAAACACAGATTCCTGCGCGCTCTGGGATGGTGTCGATTGTCCCTTTTCGGGTAGCAGCATCGTACATCATTCCGGTATTATAGTCGAGATCCGCTCGGTAGATCGGCTTGTTTTCTTTGTCAGACCACATACAGTAACCTTTAATTAGCCCCACACAGTCACATGCTGTCTGTCCAAGATGCTTTTTGTGGATCTCTTTGTTTGCCCCTCCATTATAAAGCGGGTACTGTTTGGCTTTGGTTTCCAAAAGACTCTCGGTCAGTTTGTTGCCAAAGGTTCCCCAGACATACCACCATTTTTCATTGAATGCCTTTTGAGCGTGTTTGATAAGTCCCTCTGGCGTTTTTCCTGTTACAATAGGCATTTTACCATTCTCCTTTCTTCACTTTATTTACTGACAGTTACACAAACAGATACGTTTCGACAAAAATCATCTCCCCCTTTATAAAGTATGTCATCTCAAATCTTCCTGTTCTCGTGATTTGTCCACATCTTTACTCCCTCCTATCTTACTTTCATCTTTCTGCTGTCAAAACAGCCTGTCCTCCCTTCATCCATACCTAAAAATAAAAGGAAAGTTGCATTAAAAAATACAACTTTCCTTCTGTTTCATAATTTTTTGTGTTATGGCCCTTTTGGGCAACTCAAAAGTTTTACTTTTTTCCAATCCACAAGCCATGCAGACTTGTTCCTACAATATTCCTTTCCGCACTTGCCTTAAGCTGATATTCCAAAATCTTTTGGTATTCCTGCTCATTCATTGCATCAATTTTTTCACTGGATAAAAAAGCCAGATGATCCACCCCGATGTTATAGATACATTCCAAACCTTGTCCACCACACAAACTTTCTATCTCTTCTGCAGTTGTTCGATAAAAAATATCCTCATTGTTTCCGCTTTCAAACTCTCTGTATAACTGTTCCATTGATTTGAGGTTATTGATCATTCCATTGTAAAAGTTTCCCCATTTGTTTAAATAGGCAAAAGCCAGAATGCCGCCTTTTTTGCACACCCGTTTACATTCCTGAACTGCTTTTATTCGTGCCTCCTCCGAAAAAATATGATAGAGAGCTCCCAAACATAATACTACATCAAAAGACTCATCTTCAAAGCAATCCATCCTGCACACATCAAGCTGATAAACTGCTTCCAGCACAGGTTTGCCTTTCTGAATCTCCCTCATCTGCCTGACATGCTTTCCGGATAAATCTGAAGCGACAACACGATGTTTCTTTGCAAGCTCAAACGCATATACACCTGTACCGGCACAGCAGTCAAGGATTCTGCTGTTTTGTGGAATCACTTTTTCCAGATATTGCATTGTTACAAAATACTCTAAATAAGCATGTTTGCTTCTGGTCAGCCTGTGAAGCTCATCACTGGCATCATAATATGCTGTAACGGAATCTGCTTTTTCCTGATGCGGCTCATAATCCATAAGAATTCCTCCTCGTTTTGCCAGTTTAATCACCACAGGATTAAAATAACGAATGGTGCTTTCTGGACTTTTGGCCTCCAATGGTGTACATCCATGATACTGCTTAAATGCTTTGCCAAATCCTTCTGCAGTCTGATATCCATATAAAAGTGCTGCATCCACAATCTTCATATTCTCATTTTTGATAGCAATTGCCGCGCAGCTCAATCGACGATTTCTAATATATTCGCTGATTGTCATTCCTGTAATAGTCTTAAATGATCTCTGCAAATCTGCTTCCGAAATTGCCATCATTGCTGCAATCGCATCATAAGACAAATCATCTGTCAAATTTTCTTCTATATAATCAATTACCTTTTGAATTTTAATTGGTTCCATCCTGCTTTCCCCTTTCTTTTTCTTTGATTATAGCACCCCGTTCAATCTGTTTCCCGATATTTTACATCAAGTTTTATCTTTTCTCTTTTTCCCTCTAAATGTTGTGTGCCGATATAATCGGACATCACCCTGCCTGCACGCTCCATCATCCCCTGAACCATTTTTTCCCATTCTTCTGCTAAAATATGGCGCTCTTCCTGTATCTTGTTTCCCTGGACATATAAAACCGTGCTCACCGGCAATACCGTTTCATCATTTAGACGGATAAAACTTGTTGCACTGAAATTTTTTCCCGACACGACGCACACCTCCCCATTCATCCTATGCTTTCCGCTCTGTTTTTTATGATACTATCCTTCTTTTTGGGGATAACAGCTGCATATCCTTTCTTAAAAAGGAGGGTTATGTATGAAAATTGCTGCTGCTTACATCCGTGTTTCCACCGATGACCAGCTGGAATATTCCCCTGACAGCCAGCTTATACAGATTCGCCGCTACGCTAAAGCAAACAGCTTTAACCTGCCAGAGGAATACATCTTTATCGAGGAAGAGGGACGTTCCGGCCGATACAGCGTAAAGCGTCCCGAGTTTTTGCGGATGATTTCCACCGCAAAAAAGAAACCCAAACCATTTGACGCAATTCTGGTTTGGAAGTATTCCCGTTTTGCCCGCAGCCGTCAGGATAGCATTGTCTATAAGTCGATGCTGCGCAAAGAACTGGGAATCGAGGTCATCTCGATCAGCGAAAATCTTGGTGATGACAAGATGTCCATTATCACCGAGGCGATCATTGAGGCGATGGACGAATTTTACAGTGTAAACCTTGCCGAAGAAGTGACCCGCGGTATGGCGGAAAAAGCACGCCGGGGTCAACCCCTGACCTACGCTCCCTTTGGCTATCGCATCGAGAACAAACGCTATTTTCCTGACCCGGACACTGCCTTGCTGGTACAGATGATCTATTCCGATTTTCTGTCCGGCATGGGCTATCGGGAAATTGCGCAAAAGCTTGACAAAATGGATGTGCGCACCCGATTTGGCAATCGGATGGAGAGCCGAAATATCGAATATATCTTAAAAAACCCTGTGTATATCGGGAAAATCCACTGGAATCCGGCTACAAAGATGCAACGTGGTGTCTTGCCAAACTCCGCTATTCTTTCTGATGGTGAGCATCCCGCTTTGGTAAGCCTTGATGACTGGAATGTTGTTCAAAAACGCATCCAAGAGTTAAAAACACTCTATCACAAAAAAGCAAAATCCGCCGTCATCCCCGAACATGAATTTGCCCTTCGGGGACTGGTGCGGTGTAGCAGCTGCGGCTCAACTCTGGTAAACAGCGGCAATGGCTCTCTCCAATGCAATGCCTATGCTCGTGGCCGGTGCAGCGTATCCCATGCAATCAACCGGGAACAGCTGACCCAGTGGGTGCTTTCCACCATACAGACCGACTTTTCGGAAAGCCGCTTTCAACTGAACCTGCCAAAATCTGCTCCAAGCATTGACCCTTTTACCCTTCTGCAAAACCAGCTGGAACGGGAACAGATGAAATTAAAACGGATTCAGCAAGCCTACGAAGCAGGTGTTGATACTCTGGAAGAATATTGCCGCAGCAAGGAAAAACGAACCGCCTGTATTCGTCAACTGCAAGAACAGCTGGAAAAACTGCGTCTTTCTTCCAACCCCAGCTTAGATGACAACCGCCATTATGTCAGCAATCAGTCTCTTTCCCTTCTTTCCTTTTTAAAAGACCTTGACAACTCAGAAAAAGAGAAAAACATCCTGCTGCGCTCATTGATCGAAAAAATCGTGTTTGATCGTCAGAAAAACAGCATTGAAATATACTACTACTTGTAATTTTAACGCATTTATTCTCTTATTGTATTTTTATTTTTCTCTGTTGATCCCTTTTCTCTTATAATACATACTCTTCAATAAACAAAAACTGCCGCAAAGACTTTAATTTTTGTCTTTGCGGCAGTTTGTTTACTGCAAATATTTTCTGCATAAATTTAAAATCCCATCCAGAGTTCGAAACTCATTTCGATCCACCTGGGTTGGCTGAATGGAGATGCCGATATCCTCCAGTCCATCCAACAGAGAGATAAATCCCAGACTATCCAGCAGCTCACTTTCCAGCAGGTCGACCCCATCTTCCAACGCCTGCTCACTCCCACAGGCTTCCACCAGCAAACTTTTTACCGTCTGTTCCAACTGCATATCATTCATTCCTGCAACATCCTCTCCAGTGCATGAAAATCACATTTTCCTCGCTCGTTCATCGGCATTTTTTCTACTGCAATCCATCTTTTTGGCAGCATGTAGGAAGGTAAAACAGAAAGCAGCCGCTGTTTGCATTCACTTAGCGGCAGTTCTTTCCCGTTCCACTCGACAATCGCTGCAAGTCCCCGCACTTCTCCCGCCTTTTGAGTCGGCAGTACTGCAGCAGCATTTACTTCCTTCCAACACAGAAGTGCCGCTTCGATCTCTCCGGGTTCAATCCGGTATCCTTTATATTTGATCTGCCGGTCGATTCTTCCAAGATACCAGAGCAATCCATCCCGAATCATCCCTTTATCTCCGGTACAGTAAAGCCTTTCTCCTGCAAAGGTCCCAAATCCACCTTGAAAAGCTCCAACATAACCGTTGCCGACACTCTTTCCGACAATGGCAATCTCTCCCGGAGTCCCCTCCGGCAACGGCACTTTATCTTCATCCAATATGAGCAATGTTGACGCTGCGCTCTTTACCTCTCCAACTGGAAGTGTGCCCGATCTTTCCTGCACTTCTACCGCACAAACAGCGCAGGCTGCCTCGGTAGGACCATAAGCATTGATAATGCTAAGTTGCGGAAATCGTTCATGCAGCGTTTCCACCGTGCGGGAGGGAAGTGCTTCTCCACAAAGAAAGATGGTCTTTAGTTGCGGCATCAGCTGCTGACTGAACATCTCATCGCACAGACACAAACGTATAAAAGACGGCGTGCAGGTTAAACGTACTGCACTGCTTTGCTGCAAAGTGCGGTATAACACCGTCAGATCCTGTTGTTCCTCCCGTTTCAGTGCCCAAACGGTCGCACCTGCGGCAAAACAAGGCCAAAGATCTGCTACCGAAAGGTCAAAGGAAAACTGCGACTGATTGACTGTTATTCCTTGACCACATTTTGCAATAGCCGGTATGGACAACATCCATCCAACAAAATTTTCCAGTGCAGCAAGAGAAATTCGCACACCTTTGGGCGTTCCGGTGCTTCCCGAAGTAAACAGCCAATAGGCGTCCCGTAAAGGGTTATCCGGCAAACTAATTTCTCCTGTTTTCTCATATTTACTGTATCCTTTTTCCAGAAAAACAGCACCCAGTTTTTCTGCTGCCAGATACTCCCCACAGGTAAGGATTGTCTTTGCCCCAGACTGCTGATAGATTTGCTCGATTCTTTTTGTCGCCTGCCCGGGATCTACGGGAAGATATGGTCTTGCTGCCATAAGGCAAGCCAAAAAGGAAATCGGCATTCCGATTTCCTTCTCTCCGAATATCATGACTGGACCGCTTTCCTTCTTTAACCACACCGACAAAGCCGCTGCCCTTTCCCAAAGCTGCCGATAACTTAATTTCCCCTCTTGATTTTGGTAAGCTATCCGGTCTGGATGTTCTTTTGCATGTGCTGCAATTGCTTCTAAGAGCATTCTTTTTCCCCTCGATTCCAAACCTAATCCTGATGGATTTGTTCTGGCGGGATAAGCTTTGGATCATACATAACGCGGGAATGGTTATCCAGCACCAGTTCCTTTGCTACTTCCTGTCCGCTCTCCCGATCAATCACCCTGCGGTACACCTTACTGATTCGATACCAGCCATCTGCTTCCTTGCGATAATGGTTATCTTCCTCCACAATGCGATAACGGTATGGAAACGGTTTTGTGGTCCGCAGTTCGCCGCACAAATCAGTATCGCTCAGCCAGAACAGCAGCTGGACCGGCTGATCTGTCGTATTTTTAAACTGATAGTCGATATTTTTATAAAAGACAGAAGTCCCTGTTCCAAAGGGAACAGTCCTGCGCTCATCTGGAAACAGTGCATCAGAGTGATGATGCAGCTCGGTCACTGTCATCGGACTGTTGAGCACCAGCCAATGTACCATATTGGCAAGCTGACACAGTCCTCCTGCAATTCCTGCTTTCATCTGGCTTCCTGCAATTACCAGCCCCTGAGTATATCCTTCTTTCTCAGTTGGATGGCCCACCAGCCCCCAAAAGGAAAAGGTCTGCCCCGGCTCAATGATAATTCCGTTTAATTTGGCTGCTGCAATCTGAAGGTTAACCTTTTTTCCCTCCTGCAACTGCATCTCCACTCCATGCAGATGGCGCATCAGCAAGGAAGTATGCCCTTTTACCAGACAAGGCAGCGGCGTTGGGTCCAAATGCTTTGCATAATGCTCCCCACTCAGGCAGGTTTTCAGATCACGCAGGAGATATTCCTTGCGCAAAGAAATCCAGTATCCCACCGGACCTCTTTGACAGAGCAGTTTTCGAGGACTCATCTGCTCTCCCCCTCTCCATCTGTCAAAACTATTTTTTCAAATGAATCAAATGGTTTCGTATGATAGATTTATTATAGCATACTCCTTCTTTATTTTCCAGACATTTGTGGAAATAAAAGATTTTCCCAAAAAATAATATTTTCCAGTCATGACCACCCCTAAGAGGGGTGGCATGACGAGCGGCCTATAAGGCCATGATAAAAGCCAGCGCCTAAATGACGCTGGCTTTCACTTCGTTCAAGCCTCTGGT
>OGZI01000812.1_pt1 | contig 36030 bp, 28 predicted proteins | sample 1576711 | NCBI WGS metagenome assembly OGZI01 (sample SAMEA3541482, study PRJEB24748) | human gut metagenome | biome: human gut; feature: human-associated habitat; material: faeces | place: China | collected 2012
CCACCAACAGCACCTTGTAGCCCATAGCGGCCAGCGAGGTGCCAAGGTTCACGGCAGTGGTCGTTTTGCCCACACCGCCTTTTTGATTTGCAACGGCTAATGTTTTCATGTTCAACCTCATCTTTCCATGGAGATCAACTTTTTGGCTGCTACCAAATATTCGTTATAGTCCTTACCCACGGCAGGGGGCATATCCTTGACCGCGTATTTTTTATCTGTGAGTTTTTTCGCGGCGGTTTCCGTGAAGTTCCGCCCCGGCTCATCGCGGTCAAAGCAGAGGACAACATTTTTCACCTGCGGGTGTTGCTGTAAAAAGTAGTCGATGGGCAGATAGTTCAGCCCGCCCAGCGCCAGATAATGCACACTGCGCCAGGGTTTATCGTGCTTGTATTGACGGATGGTCGCACCCGACATTGCATCAATAGGCGCTTCGTAAATCTCCACGGTATCGCACGCCGGGTCTTCGGAAGAAATCAAAAAGCCGTATTGTTTCTGGCTGCCGGAAACATCGCCACGGAAAGTGCCCTGACAGCCTCTCTGGAACGCGCAGCGCGCCACACCATATTCATCCTTGCCCACGAAAACGCAGTTGCGATAGCTGCCGCGCGTGGTCTGGTACAGGATGCCGCTGCCCACACAGTAGCGCAGTACCTTTGGGCTGATACCGCGGTGCATCAGGTAAGCGACAACGGCCTCGCAGTTTTTGTCCGCTTTTGGCAATTCAAACTCACGCGATTTCTGTTGCTTTGTGGGCGTAGGCATTTTAGCCATCTGAGAAGAAACAGGGACAGGCGTCAGATTATTCAGAAAGCGGACTGCACTGACAAAATCCACGCGTTCCACATTCGTCATGTAATCCAGCGCGCTTCTGCCGCCAATGTTCTGGGAAAACCAATGAAACAGGTCTTTGCTCGGCGTAATCACAAGGCTACTATGCGTTTTCGTGCAATACTCATCGTCTGTTTTTCGCACAAGCTCACCGGGGTGGCAGGTGGCCAGATACTGCATGATCGTGACGCTGCGGGCTGCTTCAATGTTTTTCTGATATTTACCCATAGGGCTACCTCCAAGTCTGTAAATAAAAAAGCACCTTGCCCGGTACAGGTAAGGTGCTAAGGATACAATCTTATCTTTTTCAGCTGGCTGTTTTTCACTTCAGCCAGCTGAGAGGGGGTTGTTAGGGGGAGAGCCGATGGTCAATACCTTTTCAAAATAAAAGAGTACACTTTCCCCTTGGTGTGTTTTGAATTTGGCGGAAAAAACTTGCACAATTGGCAGTTTGGCAATCCAACAATAATGGGGTTACACAAAGCATTTGATGGTTAGATAATGTCCACTATTGTCCGTTAGAGTGTGTTTTTTACTCTTTTATTCTTGTCGCCGCACACACGATTCTGCCACATTTTGAGGCGTGTCCACTCGCACATTTGGACTTTATGTCAAGTATGTCTGCCAAATTCTTTCTCACTGCAAAGTTAGAAACTTCGATTTTTGCTTGAACGTCCGCTATTTTTGCTGTGCAATTTGAGAAAGAAAAGGGCTTGAAAAAGTCAAAGCGACTTTTGCGTGCTTTTCGCGGGTATCGACTCAAAATCCGTTGGTGGTGACACCGTATGGGTTCGACCCCCATCACCGGCATTCCTTATACCTAAGCCTTTTAATGGCTTAGGTATTTTTTTTGTGGCAGACAAAGCGGATTTATTTTCCGACACGTTGAGTTCCTATACTGACGATACTGTGCCTGTTTCGCGTAAAAGTCAATACGCCAAACAGTTTTACAGAGCCCCCTCCGAAACAAATTTGTGATGCAGGAACGGGACGTTTGCTTATGCTCTTTGTATTCTTCTGTGCAAGTCATAGGAAATTCCCCCTTCCCTCCGCAAAGAGTTGTGGCTGGTTGATGGTTGCTTTTTGTGATGACAAAGGGCGGCAGCATTTTTTGCTGTCGCCCCTTGATTACCCATTTGCGAAACCGGGCGGGGCTGTCAACGGCGGGCTTTAGCCCGTTCATCTTGACCGTTGACTGCTCCGGTTGGGTTTGCTATTTGTGTTTTAATCACTTACCTAAAGAAATTATTTTTCTTTCCACGACTTTTCAAGAAAATCTGTTAATTCTGGGATTTCCATCTGTTTTAGACCAGTTATATTTCCATTTCTATCTCTTTCTGTAATAATGCCAATATCACCGTTTGCAGAGTGTACCTCAGTTCCTTCAAAAGTTCCATCGGTAGCCCGGTTATCAGCAAAATAGCAGACTGACTTACCATTAAAAAACAGCTGGTTTTCGTCAGAATTATAGGTTAAACCGTATTGCTCATACTGTTCTAAGTTATTAGCAGTTTCTTCGTAAATCTGTTTGTTGATTAGTTCATTAAATGCCTTTTGTTCTTCCGTAAGCCCTTTTTCATAGTCTTGGTCAGTGGTATCCCGAACATTTTCAGCTTTGCTTTTTTCAGGTTGAGTTGAAGAAAAAACAGCATATACGCCACCAACCATCAAAAGCATTACGGCAAGAGTGAGAATAGGAACAATTATTTTTTTCTGTTTCATCATAATATTAAATCCTTTCTTTTTGCAAGTTGATAAGTATAGTATAGTGTTTTCCTCCTTTCACCCATAAGAGCAGCACCATCACAGAATGTTACACATGATTTGCAGTTTTTTAAGCTCTAAAGTATAAAGAGTAGCTACCTCACACAAAGATAGCTACCCTCAAATTTTATGCAGCTTTACTCGAAAATATCTTTTGGTGCAGTAGGTAATAAATCGCCTTTCTTCCAAATAAGCTCACAATTATTAGGTGTACCATAATATACAGCAATGTAGTCCTTTTTTTCATGGTTAAACCCATAATTCATTATTTCGGTTTCTCCATCGGATAATTCTTCTTTGATAACCGTTCTTAATACAGAAATATACAAGTTTCTATTTTCGTCTGTGTAAGTCTTAATTGTTCCTCCACAGTATCCGTCAAGTAGTTCTAATCTAAAAGTAATCTGTTCATCGGTCAGTGAATATGCCGAGATTGAAATTTGCTCTGGGCTTACCATGCTATTTTGTCTTATAAACAAGGCATAATATGTTCCAAATATCGCTGTAAGGACGATAGTCGTTATTACAATTCCTATGATAAATGACCTTAATAGTGAACGTTTCCATGAATGTGCCATCTTCCCCATGACACTGCTTTGTATGCTTTCAGCATTTTCCTTTGTGTCAACCACACATTCTGTTTTTAGCTTCTGAAAAATATTGGAACACTTTTCACATTCCTGCAAATGCTCCTCAATCATTTTTCTGCTGTCTGCTGAACAAACTTCATCATAATACAGCGGCAACATATCTTGAATGATGTCGCATGAAATTTTACTCATAACTTTCCTCCTTTACTTGTTCAATGATTTTTAATTTAGCTCTATGAAAGGTTACTCTTGCCCAACTTTCTGTTTTACCAAAAAGTTTTGCTATATCCTGATAACTTAATTCTCCTAACACCCGTAAAGAAAAGACTTCCTTATATGGCTCTGGTAAATTGTGTAGCAGTTTATGTATTCCAAACGCCTGCTCTCTTTGTCCTAACAAAATCTCTATGGAATTAGTATCAACTATTTCATTCTCTACAGAATTAAGGTCGATATTTCTTTTCCTGTGCTTCTCATACAAGAAAAATGAATGCTTCGCAATTTGGCACAGCCAAGTCGTTATTTTACAGTCACCTCGAAAGTTCTCATAGCTTTTCATAGCCTTAAAAAAAGTATCTTGCGCTAATTCTTCTGCAAGTTCTTCATCGTGGCAAAGAGCTAACAGATATTTATATACATCTTCAAAATATAAGGTATATATGTCACTAAAATTAGGGGTATTCAATTATGCACACCTCCTTTCAGCAATAAGAGTAGGCAAGTAACATTTTGTTACAAAAAATATTTGAAGATAACATCAACAAAATATATTATAGCGTGACCGTGTTTGATTTTCAATTTCTGTAAATGCAGAAACATGGAGTGTTCCCCAAATTATACGGAATAGCAGGGGTACTGTCATATCTAATTTATTGTTGCTTCTTTACCAACCATGAGCATTTGTTGACGGTTTCTCGCAAATGTGCTATCATTATAATGGATTAGAGTGACATTAAACGGAAGTACGGAAAATTGTTAGGGGCTTACATGGAAAGAAACAATCGCAAACGCGGGTTCACATTGGTTGAGCTTATTGTTGTGCTGGTAATTCTGGCGGTTTTAGCAGCTCTGCTTGTACCATCGCTTACCGGATATATAGACAAAGCAAAAAAGAAAGCTGTGATAACGGAGGCAAGAGATGTGTGGACAGCGTCACAGGCTGCCTTGTCGGAGTGCTATGCCCTGTACCCGGAGAGTTTTACTGCCAACTCTGCAAACAATAAAAGCAACTGCAGGTTTTCTGTCTGCATAAACAATAAATGGGTAGACAATGTAGGCAAAATTTCTAACGCCGCGCTGGATGCATTGCAAAAGAACCCAAAGGATACGGTGGAAGCGGGGACGGCAAGCCGCAGAGTTTCCGCCATGGTGTTGGCGTATTTGGACAGTGCAAACAAAAACAATGCGCGTTATACATTTTACGAAGGCAAGGTAATCACCAACGGTACAAAGCCAAGTACGTATTTTGATAAAAATAAAAAACAAAAGTCCACAGACATAATCATACAGCTTTTTCATACGGTTGATGGCAAAGTCATTGCGTTGAATTTTGGAAAAGATGGCTATATGGTAACAATCGTTCCCGGACAGGAAATTCTCTGTGAGTATGATGGGAAATGTCTGAATTTCAAAGGATGATCCGGCGCCTAGCAGCCCGCGGGAGACCCCTTTAACCACCAAAATCGTCAAATTCGCGCAAAATAAAAAACAATCTCCGCGTAATTATAGACAAAACGACCAAACGATGCTACAATGTTCCTATTCCGGGGCGAAACGGCCCCGTCAAGAAGGAGCATTGCCGTGAAGCTGAACAACCGTCGCACGATTCTGGTGGGCCTGGCGTTTTTGTCGATCTGTACGTTCTGGCAGATGTACGACAGCGTGATGACCCTGATCCTGACCGACACCTTTAAACTGAACGAGACCTTCGCCGGGGCTATTATGGCGGCAGATAACGTACTGGCGCTGTTTTTGCTGCCGTTCTTTGGCGCGCTGTCCGATAAGACCAGCACCCGCATCGGGCGGCGGATGCCGTTCATTGTGGGCGGCACTGCATTGGCGGCCGTTTTGATGAACCTGATCCCGCTGCTGGATGACCGCTATGCGGCAAACCCCGGCACCGGCACGCTGGTGCTGTTCATTATAGTGCTGGGTCTGCTGCTGGTTTCCATGGGCACCTATCGCTCGCCCGCGGTGGCGCTGATGCCCGACGTGACCCCTAAGCCGCTGCGCAGCCGTGCAAATGCCATCATCAACCTGATGGGGGCCGTGGGCGGCATTTTGTATCTGGGGCTGGCGGCGCTGATGTATCCGGTGTCCAAAACCAAGGGGGTCGGGCATGTCAGCTACCGCCCGCTGTTCTTCATCGTCTCGATGATCATGGTCGCGGCGGTGGCAATTTTGTACCTGACCATCCGGGAGCCGAAGCTCGGGGAGGAAAACCGGAAGCTCGAGGCCGCCCACCCCGAGTGGAACCTGGCCACCGACGACGGCGCCGGCCATGAGGTCCTGCCTGCGCCGGTCAAGCGGAGCCTTGCGTTTCTGCTGCTCTCCATTTCGCTGTGGTTCATCGGATATAACGGCGTTACGACGTGGTTTACCAAGTACGTGGAGGCCGTCATGGGCGAGGGCCTGGGCGGCGCATCCACATGCCTGCTGGTGGCAACGGCGGGTGCCATTGTCTCGTACATTCCCATTGGTGCGCTGGCTGCAAAAATTGGCCGCAAGCGCACGATCCAGTGCGGCATTGTGCTGCTGGCGACCTGCTTTATGCTGGGCTACCTGCTGACGACGATGTACACCTCGATCCAGCCGATCATGTACGTGGTGTTTGCGCTGGTCGGTCTGGCCTGGGCGGCTATCAACGTGAACTCGCTGCCGATGGTCGTCGAGATGTGCCGCGGCAGTGACATCGGCAAGTTCACCGGCTATTACTACACCTTCTCGATGGCGGCGCAGGTCGTCACGCCCATCGTGGCGGGCTCCCTGATGCGGGCCATCGACTACCGCGTGCTGTTCCCGTATGCCGCGCTGTTTGTGGCGCTGAGCTTTGTGACGATGTGCTTCGTCAATCACGGCGACGCCAGAGCCGAGGCGAAGAAGGGGCTGGCGGCCTTTGAGGACATGGACAGCTGACCCGTTGAAAAGTTGAAAAAGCGCTGCCGCACGGAAGAACTTTCCGTGCGGCAGCGCTTATTTTGTTGGTTATTTGCTTTTTGGGTGGCCGTTCTCGACCTCGCTTGTGCCCTGCTCCATCAGATAGGTGGCGGTAAGGTCGGCGATATGCAGCTTGACGGCGAGGGGATAGGTGTTGTAGGCGTCGCTGACGGCAAAGCTGCCGCCGCGCACGGCATCGTCAAAGCCGCCCATGTGCCAGCGGATGGCGATGGCCTCGGCGGTTTTCAGCCGCATGAAATGCTCAATTAAATACACGCTTTTCTCGCCGTGGCCGTAGGGCAGCTGGTCAGCCACCTGATAAAACGGGACCTTCTCCCATTGGCCGGTAACGTCGTTCTTGACGTTGCGGGTGCCGACCTTGTAAAAGTTCGCCTTGCACAGGTCGTGCAGCAGGCCGCAGATGGCGTAGCTCTCGGCGCTTTCACCCTCGGTGAAAAAATGCTGCATCATCGCATTGTAGACGTTGATGCTGTGCATGACCAGGCCGCACTCGCACGCGCCGTGGAAGCGGGTGGACGCGGGCGCAGTGAAAAAATCCGTCGTTTCCAGCCAGTTCAGCAGGCGGTCAGCGCCGGGGCGGGTGATGTTTTTGTTGTAGATCTCCACAAATTCGGCGTGATAGTCCTGCATACGAACCTCACAGCTCCATGTCGTCCAGAATGCCCTTCAGGGTCTTCAGCTCCTCCTCGGTCAGGCTGATGCCCTTGGCCATGCGGCTGCCGTCGGGGGACCAGTCGCGGATGTCGTACTTCGGCGGGTTGCCGTTCCAGCTGACCATGTTCAGCTGGCGCTCCCAGCCGCGGGCGTTGGTGGAAAGAACGGCGATGCGTTCGGTAACTTCATAGGTGAATTCTGCCATGATTACAGACTCCTTTTATCAATAATACTGGGTCAAGCAACATCATAGCCGATTCTGCCGGAAAATGCAAGAGCAAAATCAATCGATCCGCACGGCAAGCAGGGCAAAGCGGGCGTCGGTGTCGGGGCGGGTGTCGCCGCAGGTCGAGAGCGTCAGCAGCTGCGCGCCGTACTCCGGCATGACGCCGGTGTCATACAGTGCCTTTTCGGTAATGGCCCTGACGCGGTGCTGCCAGTCCAGCTTGGTGTCGGCGTCAAAAAAGGTGTAGTAGGGCAGCGTGTCCGCGCCGAGCGCGGTATCCACCGCGGCCACGACCTGCCAGGTGCCGCCCTCGTACAGTGTGTCAAACGTGAAGGTCGGGTGGGCTTTGTAAAAATCTTCGTCCCGGTAGCGCACGAGCTGGCCGAACATCGAACCATCGTGCATATTGTGGCCGTAGATCAGCCAGTTGGCCGTCGGCGCGTCGGTGCTGACCGAGCAGCGCTCATCCAGAAACAGCGTGCCGCCCACGGCGTAAAAGCGGTCAAAGCCGCGGCGCAGGTAGTATTCGTTGTCGCCGGGCGTCTGCACGACGGGCAGGTCGATGTCCGTCCCGTCGATGCGCAGCCAGCCGATGAGGTCGGGGTTTTTCTCGTAGAGTGCCCGGTACCGGGGCAGAATTTCGACTGCGGCTGCGGCAGGGACTGCTGCGGTCTCGGGCGTGGCGTGGGCGCTTGCGTCGGCGCGCTGGGTGTCGGCCAGGGCGTCCCGCGTCGCGGCCAGCGGCTGCACGGTCACATGGGTGGGGGCGGGCAGGGCCGTGACTGCCGGGGCGGTGGGCACCGCCCCGGGGGCGTCCGGCTGCCCGCCGCGGAAAACCGTCTGCCGCACCAGCAGCACGGCGGCCAGGGCCAGCGCCGCCAGGCCCGCACCGCGCAGCACCCGCACATGGCGGCGCTGGCGCGCGCGCAGCCCCGTGCGGGCTGCAAAGGGGTAGTAGGCGGTATCCCCGCGCAGCTTGCGGTAGCGCTTGGGCATGGCGGCGGCTCCTTTCGTAGTTTCCTGGCCCCCTCTGGGAGGGGGCTCCGCCCGCAGGCGGTGGGGGAGAGAACCTTGTCACGGCCCGAAATGCTTCGGGCTGCCGCAAGGCTCTCTCCCTCCGGCCCTGCGGGGCCACCTCCCTCCCAGAGGGAGGCAAGGGGGCGGACAACTTCTTTTTTAAAACAAAAAAACGCCCCGCAGGGCGTTCACAGCTCAAATTTTACGCAGCATCAAAAGACCGGCAGAGCAGATCAAAATCAGCCCGACGACACCGGCCAGATACATAACGGGGAAATCGCCCGTGGCCGGGGTCTCGGCAGGGGCAGGAGCCGCGGTGGCGCTGGGCGTCGCGCTGCTCTGCGCGGTTACGACCTCGACCTTGGCGGCGGTCTCATTCACCTTGACGGTGGAGTCGGACTTCTGGGTGCGGGAGGTGGAACTGGTGGGGGTGGCCGTGGCCTGTGCTGCGGCAGAGGATGTATTCAGCGCGCCGCAGGCAGCCAGCAGCGCGACGACGACCACAAAAAAGGCCGCACAAAAAAAGCGCTTCATCGAGAAAACGCCTCCTTAATTTCAGCTTTTTATCTGTATGGAAAACGATGCAGTAACGTGCCATCGTGATTTGTTCTTTTTGTATTGTAGCACAGCGCAGGGGGTTCGTCAAGCTATTGCAAAGAAATAGTAACAAAACGGCAACAATTTGGGCACGCAAAAAGGCTTCTCCCGAGGGGGGAGCTTATATTTCCCCTCTTGCGTGCGGCTCCGAAATGCGGTATAATAGCCTTAATCGTATTGTGTGAGATTATGCCCCAATGGGATGGGCGGCGCGCACGGCACCGAGAATAAAAAAGGAGTTGTAAACGATGAAAGGTATTATCCTGGCCGGCGGCGCCGGCACCCGACTTTACCCGCTGACGATGGTCACATCCAAACAGCTGCTGCCCGTCTATGACAAGCCGATGATCTACTATCCGCTGTCTACCCTGATGCTGGCGGGCATTCAGGACATTTTGATCATCTCCACCCCCACCGACACCCCGCGCTTTGAGGCGCTGCTGGGTGACGGCAGCCAGTACGGCCTGCATCTGCAGTACAAGGTCCAGCCCAGCCCTGACGGCCTGGCCCAGGCGTTTATCCTGGGCGAGGAGTTCATTGGCGACGACTGCTGCGCCATGGTCCTGGGCGATAACATCTTCTACGGCGCGGGCTTCTCCAAGCGTCTGAAAAATGCCGCCGCCAACGCTGCCAATGGCCGCAGCACCGTCTTTGGCTACTACGTCAACGACCCCGAGCGTTTCGGCGTCGTCGCGTTTGACAAGGACGGCCACGCCACCGACATTGAGGAAAAGCCCGCTAACCCCAAGAGCAACTACGCGGTCACGGGCCTGTACTTCTACAACAGCGACGTTGTCAAAATGGCCAAGCAGGTCAAGCCCAGCGCCCGCGGGGAACTGGAGATCACGACGCTGAACCAGATGTATCTCGACCAGGGCAAGCTGGACGTCCAGCTGCTGGGCCGCGGCTACGCCTGGCTCGACACCGGCACGATGGACTCCCTCGTCGAGGCAGCTACCTTTGTGCAGACCGTCGAGCAGCGCCAGGGCATCAAGATTTCCGCCCCCGAGGAGATCGCCTACAAGTACGGCTGGATCACCAAGGAAAAGCTGCTGGAAAGTGCCGCCCGCTACGGAAAATCCCCCTACGGCCAGCATCTGAAGAATGTCGCCGACGACAAGCTGCAATACTGATAGAGTAGGGGAATACGCATGAAAATTCTGATTACCGGCTGCCGCGGGCAGCTGGGCACCGAGCTGCAGCACCAGCTTTCCGCGGAGGGCTGCGCCATCGGCCCGCTGCCCGAGCGCCTGCGCAAGGCCACCGTTATCCCGGTGGATGTCGATGAGCTGGACATCACGGACCGTGAGGCCACCATCAACTACATCCGCCGCCACCAGCCCGACACCGTCATCAACTGTGCCGCCTTCACGAACGTGGACGGCTGCGAGACCGCCCGCGACGCGGCCTTTAAGGTCAACGCCATCGGCCCGCGCAATCTGGCGCTGGCGTGTGAGAAGGTCAACGCGCGCCTGATCCACATTTCCACCGACTATGTGTTCCCCGGCACCGCCAACGGCGGCGTCGCACTGGACGAGTGCGCCGTGCCCGCGCCGATTTCGGCCTACGGCCAGACGAAGCTGCTGGGGGAACAGTATGTCGAGCGCTTCTGCCGCCGGCACTTCATTGTGCGCACGGCATGGCTCTACAGCAGCTACGGCAAAAACTTCGTCAAGACGATGATCCGTCTGGGCCGGACCCACGATAAGATCACCGTCGTCAATGACCAGCTGGGCAACCCGACGAACGCCGTTGACCTGGCCTACCACATTCTCAAGCTGGCTGTCAGCCACGATTACGGCATCTACCACTGCACCGGCAACGGCATTTGCAGCTGGTACGACTTTGCCTGTGCCATCATGCAGGGCGCAGGGCTTAGCTGCAAGGTCGAGCCTGTGACCAGCGCCGAGTATGCCGCCGCCAACCCCGCCAGCGCCAGCCGCCCGGCGTGGAGCGCACTGGAAAACCGGATGCTGCGCTGCACCGTCGGCGACGAGATGCGCGACTGGCAGGACGCCCTCAAGGACTTTTTTGCAAACTGGAATGGAGAACTTTAATATATGAAAACCTATCTTGTGACCGGCTGCGCCGGTTTCATCGGCTCGAACTTTGTCCACTACATGCTGGAAAAGTATGAGGACATCCGCCTTGTCAACCTCGACAAGCTGACCTACGCCGGCAACCTCGAGAACCTGCAGGACATCGAGGACGATGCCCGCCACATCTTTGTACAGGGCGACATCTGCGATAAGGCGCTTGTGACCGACCTGATCGCAAAGTACGACCCCGACTACGTCATCAACTTTGCGGCCGAGAGCCACGTGGACCGCAGCATCAAGAACCCCGAGATCTTCGTCGAGAGCAACGTGCTGGGCACGGTCAACCTGCTGCAGTGCTGCAAGGATGCCTGGTATGACGCCGCCGCCAAGACCTGGAAGGAAGGCAAAAAATACCTGCAGGTTTCCACCGACGAGGTCTACGGCGCACTGGGCGCCGAGGGCTATTTCATGGAGACGACCCCGCTGTGCCCCCACAGCCCGTACTCTGCCTCCAAGGCCAGCGCCGATATGTTCGTCAAGGCGTTCCACGACACCTACGGCATGCCGATGAACATTACCCGCTGCTCCAACAACTACGGCCCCTACCAGTTCCCCGAGAAGCTGATCCCGCTGCTCATCAACAACGCCAAGCAGCACAAGACGCTGCCCGTCTACGGCGACGGTATGCAGATCCGCGACTGGCTGTATGTTATGGACCACTGCAAGGCCATCGACATGGTCGCCAATGGCGGCAAGGACGGCGAGGTCTACAACGTCGGCGGCCACAACGAGCGCCCGAACATCTTCATCGTCAAGACCGTCATTGCCCAGCTGCATGACCGCCTGAAGGACGAGGGCATCAGCGAGGAGCTGATCACCCACGTTGCAGACCGCCTCGGCCATGACCGCCGCTACGGTATCGACCCCACCAAGATCAAGGAGGATCTGGGCTGGTACCCCGAGACCCCGTTTGAGAAGGGCATCGTCCTGACCATCGACTGGTATCTGGCGCACCCCGACTGGATGGCTCACGTCACCAGCGGCGATTACCAGAAATATTACGAGCAGATGTATAAGAATAAGTAAGCACACGCAGCCTTCCCCCTTGCAGAGAATGTAGGGGCGAGCAGTGCTCGCCCGTGCCCGTTTGCGGCAGCGGAAGCCTCCGCGGGCGGATATGGAATCCGCCCCTACGTGTAGGGAACGATGCTCGCCATCACCCCGGGAGCCTTGCGGCTGCCGCTCGGCCCCTTACCCGGCCCTGCGGGCCACCCTCCTCTCGGGGAGGGCTTTTTCACTCAATCCCCCAAAAGGAGCAACACATCCACAATGGCAAATTACAGAGAAGAACATATCCGCAATAACCGCCGTCTGGCACGGCAGGTCGTGGGCGCGGCGGCACTGCTGCTGGCACTCATCGGCCTGTTTACCGTGCTGGGCTGGATCGTCGGGCTTGTGCGCGCAGCGCTGGACGACACGGACCTGCGCAATGAATACCGTGACCGCCTGTACGGCATGGTCATGCTGGACCCCGTCGCTTTTGACGACGTGAACAGCGTGGACGAGGGCGTTTTTAAACAGGCCGCCATCTGGGGCACTGTCTATCAGGTGCAGAACAGCGGCGGCAGCCTGGACCAGTACGAGCGCGACCCCGACACCGGCTCGGCCCTGATCCCGGCGCTGGAGATCGACACCTACATCTCCAACCTGCTCGGGCCGGACTACCAGGTGACGGAGGGCACGTTCAGCACGGCGGAGTTCGTCTACCAGTACGACGAAGAAAAACAGGCCTATCTGGTGCCCGTCACCAGTTCGGTGGCGCTGTACACGCCGACGGTGGAAAAGATCACCAAGAAGGACGGCCAGCGCATCGTGACCGTCGGCTATGTGCCGACGTCGTCGAACAACGCCACCGGTGAGCTGTCCCTGACCGCGCCCACTGAGCCGACGAAGTATATGGACTATGTCTTTACCCGCGGCGAGAACCGCCAGTGGTACCTGACCGCCCTGCGCGACAGCGATATGCAGGTTGAGGTCACGCCGATCCCCGCCCCGACGGATGCCGTTGTGGATAACATGCAGAACGAGGAAATGGGCACGTCGGATGCCGCAAGCACCGAGCCCGCGCCCGTCCCCGAGGAAGGCGCTGAGGTCGCCCCGGATGCCGAAAACCTCGACGATACCGGCGACACCCCGGCAGAGGGGTAAACCCTGAATTTGAAAAGTGCCCGCTTGTGCCATGCGCATGAGCGGGCGCTTTTTTTGCGGCAGCGCCGCGGGGGCCGCACATGTACGGCCCGCAGCCTTGCCATAGATGACCTCTTATGAGATGGCCCCTGCAGTTCTGCTGCAAAAATCCGCCGGACACTAGTGCAATCCGCTGCGGAATATGCTATAATACATCTATATATACTTGAGTGAGGTGTACCTACTATGGAAGAACTGCTTCGCATTCTGGAAAAGAACGCCCGTATGCCGATTGAGGACATCGCGGCGATGCTGGATAAAACGCCTGAAGAAATCGCCGCCATGATGGATGAGGCCGCCGCAAAGGGTTATATCCGCGGCTATGAGACGCTTGTGGACTGGGAACAAGCCGGTGTCAACCTCGTCGAGGCTGTCATTGAGCTGCGCGTGACCCCCCATAAGGCCCGCGGCTTTGACGACATCGGCATGACGATTGCTCAGTTTGATGAGGTCGACACCGTGCTGCTGATGAGCGGCAGTTATGATTTGCAGGTCATCATCAAGGGCCGCAGCTTCCAGGAAATCGCCATCTTCGTGGCCAAGCGCCTTTCCCCGCTGGACGACGTGCTCTCCACCGCGACCAGCTTTGTGCTGCGCCCCTACAAGCGCGGCGGCCGCCTGTACCTGGCCGAAGAACCCGATGAAAGAGAGTGTACCGTCCTGTGATGAACTACGATGAGCTGCTTGCCCCTGCCGCCAAGGCTATGCGCCCGTCCGGCATCCGCAAGTTCTTTGATCTGGCAGCCGATATGCCCCACTGCATTTCGCTGGGCGTCGGGGAGCCGGACTTTAAAACGCCGTGGAGCGTCCGCGACGCGGGCATCCGCAGCCTGGAGCTGGGCCGCACCAAGTATACGGCCAACTCCGGCTTAAAGGAGCTGCGCGGCGAGATCTGCAATTACTTACAGCGCCGCTTTGATTTGCACTATAAAGAGGAAAACATCCTGGTCACCGTCGGCGGCAGTGAGGCCATCGACCTGACCATCCGTGCGGTGGTCCAGCCCGGGGATGAGGTCATCATCCCGGAGCCGTGCTTTGTCTGCTATGAGCCGATCACCCAGCTGACCGGCGGCGTGCCCGTGCATATTGCCACCCGCGCCGAAGATCAGTTCCGCCTGACCGCCGACCAGCTGCGCGCGGCTATCACGCCCAGGACGAAGCTGCTGATCTTCCCGTATCCCAACAACCCCACGGGCGCAGTCATGAGTGCCGCCGAGATGGAGGAGATCGCCGCCGTCCTGCGCGAGACGAATGTGCTGGTGCTGTCCGACGAAATTTACTCCGAGCTGACCTACGGCCTGGACCGCCACGTTTCGATTGCGTCGCTGCCCGGCATGGCGGAGCGCACGATTGTGGTCAACGGCTTCTCCAAGTCCTACGCCATGACCGGCTGGCGGCTCGGCTACGCCGCCGGTCCGGCACCGCTTGTCAAAGTCATGACGAAGATCCACCAGAGTTGCATCATGTCCGCGCCGACCACGAGCCAGTACGCGGCCATCACGGCGCTGCGCCAGTGCGACGACCAGATCGAGATGATGCGCGACGAGTACAACCGCCGCCGCCGCTACGTCGTCAAGGCGCTGAACGATATGGGCCTGACCTGCTTTGAGCCGCGGGGTGCATTCTATGTGTTCCCGTCTATCCAGATCAGCGGCCTGACCAGCAGCGAGTTCTGCGAGCAGCTGCTGCGGGAAAAGGAGGTCGCCATCATCCCCGGCTCGGCGTTCGGTGGCTCCGGCGAGGGCTATGCCCGCATCAGCTACGCCTACAGCGTAGACCATTTGCAGACCGCGATGAAGCGCATCCGCGAATTTTTGACCGAACACGGCTGGATGAAAAAGTAAAAACAGGAGTGACCCCTATGCAATACCGCTCGGTAACGGTGCTGGCCCCGGCCAAGCTGAACCTGTCGCTGGACGTTGTGGGCACGCTGCCCAACGGCTACCATGATTTGGATATGGTCATGCAGACGATTGATCTGTATGAAAAAATCACGCTGCGCCGCAGCAATGATCTGTCCCTGACGCTGCCCGGCAGCTTTGTGCCGGTCAACGACAAGAACACCGCCGTCAAGGCGGCGCTGGCCTTTTTTGACTACACGGGCCTGCTGGCCGGTGTGGATATGACGATTTACAAGCGCGTGCCGGTCCGCGCGGGCATGGCGGGCGGCAGTGCCGACGCCGCCGGCGTGCTCGTCGGCCTGAATGAGCTGTACGGTGCGCACCTGTCCATGAGCGAACTGTGTGCCATCGGTGCGGGCATCGGCGCGGACGTGCCGTTTGCGCTGCTGGGCGGCACCTGCCGCGTGCGCGGCGTGGGCGACCTGATGAAGGCCCTGCCGCCCTGCCCGGACTGCCGGTTCGTGGTGGCGATGCCCAGCGTCGGTGTCTCGACGCCTGAGGCGTTCGCCCGGTATGACACGATGGGCAGCCCTGTCCACCCCGACTGTGAGGCGCAGGAGCAGGCCATCCGCGACTGCAATTTGGCCGGGGTCTGCGCCGCGGGCGGCAACGCACTGGAGCACTGCTCCGGTGCGGTGGAGACGCCCGCTATCTGCAAGACGCTGCGGGAGCATGGGGCCGTCATGGCCCAGATGACCGGCAGCGGCGCGGCGGTGTTCGGCATTTTTGACGACGAGAACGCCGCCCGCAGTGCTGTAGCCGCCTTGAAAAACGGCTACAAGCAGGTCTATCTCTGCAAGCCGACCCACGGCGGCCCCCGCGTGACGGTCCGCCGCCTGTTTGGGGCAAAAAAATAATGCTTAGAGTTTCCCCTTTCATCCCATACTCCGGTTGAAAGGGGAAATGTGTTATGACGAGCCATACCCGCCGTGTGCTGGAGCTGGGCGTTGGCCTTGGGCTGGCGCTGACGCTTGTACTTACCGCGCTGGCCGACTGGCACCAGCGCACCGCCGCCCGGGTGCGGGCTGATACGATCCGGCTGCATATCCTGGCCAACAGCGATACCTGGGACGACCAGCTGCTGAAATTGCAGGTGCGGGACGCCGTGCTGGCGGCCATCCCGGAAGCAGTGACCCGGGCCGACACCCCGCAGCAGGCCGCGGCGGCGCTGCAAACCGCTTTGCCCGCGCTGCAAAACGCCGCGGACAATGCCCTGCACCGCGCCCACAGTGCCCAGACCGCCCGCCTGCGGCTGGAGCAGTTTGCCTTTGCTGCCCGGGATTACGGCGCCTTTGCCCTGCCTGGCGGGGAGTACACCGCCCTGCGCATTGAGCTGGGCGCTGCCCGGGGCCGCAACTGGTTCTGCGTCCTCTACCCGGCTCTCTGCCTCTCCGGCGCACAGTCTGACTACCCCACGAAAGCGGAAAACGCGCTGGTGTTTGGAAGGTATGAGGTGAGGTTCGCGCTCGCAGAGCTTGTGGGTCGAATGGCTTCCCCCGAGGGGCTGCGCCCGCAGGCGCGTGTCGGAGCGCAACCGCCGAAGGCGGCTCTTAGCGCGTAGACTGAAGCTGTCAGCAGCCCCGCCCGCTGACTGATGAGGGCAAGCCCGATATGGTTGCCTGTTGACGGTCTGCCGCGGCAAACTCGCCCCTCATCCTGCCCCGGGCGGGGCCTCAGCCGCCTTCCCCCAAGGGGGAAGGCTTACGTAAAAGGAACCACCATGTTACATTTTATCCTCGGCCCCTCCGGGTCCGGTAAATCCTATCAAATGCTGGCAGAGCTGCGCACCCGCGCGGAGCGGGGAGAGCGCAGCATCCTGATCGTGCCGGAGCAGTTCACCTCCTCCACGGAAGGCGTGCTCTACCGCACGCTCGGCGACAGCCTGTCCGCCTATGTGGATAGCTACTCCTTCACCTCACTGTCGGAGGCGCTGCTGCGCCGCTACGGCGGGGCGGCGGTGCCGACGCTGACCGAGGCGGGCCGCGCGCTGCTGCTGCGCCGCGCGGCGGACTCGCTGCTGGACAAGGTCGTCTACTACAGCCGCCAGCGCCGCAGCGCGGCCTTCTGCGAGAAGGCCGCCCAGACGATCAGCGAGCTGAAAAGCGCCGGTGTCACGCCGGAAATGCTGGCGGAATACGCCAAAACGCCCGGCGCGGACCGCGAAAAGCTCGACGAGCTGGCACTCATTTACAACGCCTACGAGGGGCTGCTGGCCCAGAGCGCCATGGACCCGGGGGACCGCCAGCAGCGCGCGGCGGAGCGGTTGGACGCGGAATTCTTCGCGGGCCGGGCCGTTTTCATCGACGAGTTCGACACCTTCAACGCGCCCAAGCGTGCCCTGCTGGCGGCCATGCTGCCGGTGGCTGACGTGACGGTCTGCCTGTGCTGCGACGGTGAGCAGGATTCAGACGGCGGCATGGGGCTGTTCAGCGGCGCGAAGCATGTCATCCACACGTTAAAGCGGATGGCGAACGATGCGAACATCCCCACCCACACCGAGGTACTGACCGCGGACCGCCGCCACGCCGACGCCCCCGCGCTGGCCGAGCTGAACCTGCTGCTGGCCGACCCGGCCTACACGCCGGAGCTTACCGTTGACCCCGCGCACCCGGCCATCACCTACCACGCCGCAGCGTCCCGTCAGGCCGAGGCCAAGGCCGTCGCCGCCGAGATCGCCGCCCGCGCACGGCAGGGCACGCCCTACAGCCGCATGGCGGTCATCTGCCGCAATGCCGACCAGTACTTAGCGCCGCTGCGGTATGAGTTCCGCCTGCAGAACATCCCGCTTTTCTGCGACGAGGCAACCAGCCCCGAGAATACCGCCCCGGCCCGCGCCGTGCACGCCGCGCTGGATCTGCTGCGCGGTGTGTCAAGCCGCAGCGTGCTGCGTCTGCTGAAAACCGGCCTTGTTGACCTGCCTGACACCCAGCAGTGCGCACTGGAAAATTATGCCTACACCTGGCCGCTGACTGCCGCCGACTGGCGCGGGACCTTCACCCGCAGCGCGGCGGGCTATGCCGGGCGCGACACAGAGCAGGACGTACAGACGCTTGCCGACGCCGAGGCCGCCCGCGCGTTTTTGATGGAGCGCGTTGCCGCCTTTGTGAAAAAAGCCGCCGGTGCGCCCGCCGCCGCGCTGACAAAGCAGCTTTACCTGTTCTTGCAGTCCCTCGGAGCCGAGGATGCGCTGAACCGTCTGGCCGCCGCGCTGCGTGACCGGGGCCGTCTGCCCGACGCAGATGAAGTATTGCGGGAGTGGAACGTTGTCATGGGTCTGCTGGACCAGCTGGCGCGGCTGCTGGAGGATGAGGTCTTTGCCCCCGCGGACTACGCCGAGCTGTTCACGCTGCTGCTGCGCACGACGGATATGGGACACATACCGCAGAGCCTTGACAGCGTCATCGTGACGACGGCGGGCCGTATGCGCCTGCCCGAGACCGATGCCGTGTTTGTGGTGGGCCTTTTGGAGGGCGAGTTCCCACAGACGCCCGGCGACCAGGGGCTTTTGACCCACGCGGACCGCGACCTGATGATGGCGCAGGGGGCCGAGCTGCCCGACTGCTTTGCCAATAAAGTCCTGCGCGAAGGCATCTGCTTTTATAAGGCGCTGACCGTCGCACGGAAGTATCTCTGGTTGAGCTGGCCCGCCGCCGCCCATGCCGGGGACACGGCCCCCGCCAGCGCCGCGCTGGCCCCGGTGCTGCAATACCTGAACGTGCCGCCCTGTGCGCCCACCGCGGTGCAGCTGGCGGCGGCCCCCGCCGCCGCGCTGGATATGCTCGGCACGCTGACGCAGGACCCCGGGCAGGGCGCTGCCGGTGCCGCCGTCCGCGCTGTGCTGGACGAAAGCCCGAATCTGGCCCCCGGCTATGAGGCCGTCCGCCGCGCCGCCGACACCGCCGGTGCGGAGCAGCGCGTCGAGGACACCGCTGCGCTGGAAGCCCTGCTCGGCCCGGGGCTGCACATCAGCCCGACCCGGTTCGAAAAATACCAATACTGCCCGTTCGGCTACTTTTTGCAGTACATTTTAAAGGCCGCGCCGCGCCAGAAGGCCGAGCTGGCCCCCAATATCAGCGGCACGCTGACCCACTGGGTACTGGAAAACGCCCTGCGCCGCCAGGGTGAGGCGTTTAAGGACCTGACACCGGAGGAATTGGAGACGCTCGTCAATGATTTGGTGGACGAGTACACCGCAGCCAACCTGCCCGGCATGACACTGCGGATGGAGTACCTTGTCGGGCGCATCCGCCGCAATCTGGTGGGACTGCTGGGGTTCATCCAGCGCGATTTGCGACAGTCGGGCTTTCAGCCCGTCGCGTTTGAGCTGCGCATTGATGACCGTCCCGATGCCGACGACCCCGACGCGCCCCGCGTTGACCCGGTGGAGCTGGACGACGGCGCGGGCCATACCGTGCGCATCGTCGGCACGGTGGACCGCGTCGATGCCATGCCGCTGGAAAAGCTGGGCCGCACCTACCTGCGCGTCGTCGATTACAAGACCGGCGGCAAGGAGTTTAAGCTGAAGGAGGTCTACTGCGGCCTTGACTGCCAGATGCTTTTGTATCTTTTCACGCTGGAGCGCAACGCCAAGCGGCAGTTCCCGGGCGCGACGGCGGCGGGCGTCGAATACCTGCTGGCCGACCCCGCGCCCAAGAGCGTGGACCGCAGCGAGCTGGGCGACGATGCCGACCCCGCCCCGACCTACCCGATGAACGGCCTGCTGCTGGACGAGGAGAGCATCTACCGCGCCATGGACACGAAGGGCACCGGCGAGTTTGTGCCGCTGTCCTTCAGCGCCAAGACCGGCAAGCCGCTGAACGCCAAAAGCACGCTGGCCGACACGGCCAAGCTGGGCCGCATCCGTGACCATCTGGACGGACTTCTCATCGATATGGCGAAGAATTTGTACGGCGGCCGCATTGACGCCGAGCCGCTCTGCACCGGCGGCAGATCTCCCTGCACCTACTGTGAGTTCCGCTGCGCCTGCACCCACCGCGACGGTGAGCACGAGAGAACGATCAACATCAAGGATGACCCGTTTGCGGAATGAGAACGCCTTCCCCCTTGGGGGAAGGTGTCTGCGGCCCCGGCCACAGACGGGGGCGGCGCGGCCATGACAGCTCGTGAATGGGAGGCCGCGGCAAGGCTGCCCCTCATCAGTCGCCTGCGGCGACAGCTTCCCCCGCAGGGGAAGCCTTTTCATATAAAGGAGACACCCCCATGCCCGAACAACCCAAAATTCAATTTACCCCGGCGCAGGCGGCGGCCATCTCCGCGCGGGGCGGCAGTCTGCTGGTCTCGGCGGCTGCCGGCTCCGGCAAGACCCGCGTGCTGGTCGAGCGCGTCGTCGGGCTTATCACCGACCCGGTCCACCCGGTGGACGCGAACCAGCTGCTCATTATGACCTTCACGAACGCCGCCGCGGCCAAGCTGCGCGCCGACATCACGACCCGCCTGGCGCAGGAGGTCCGCGCCCACCCCGGCGATCTGCATCTGCGCAGCCAGCAGCTGCTGTTGCAGCGTGCGTCCATCGGCACGGTGGATGCGTTCTGCCTGCATTTTGTGCAGCAGCACTTTGCGATGCTCGATGTACCGCCGGATTTTGAGACGGCGGACGAGGCCGATCTGGCCCGTATTGAGCAGGAGACGCTGGCCGCGACGCTGGAGACTGCCTATCAGGACCCTGACTTTCGCGCCTTTGCCGACCTGTATGACCGGGGCCGCACTGACAATACGGCGGGGGATGCGATCCTCGACCTCTACCACTTTACCCGCGCGCTGCCCCACCCGGCGGCATCGCTGGCAGCCTTTGCCGCAATGTGGCAGCAGGACGCCCCGCCGAAGGATACGCTCTGGGGCAAAGAACTGCTGGGCATTGCGCTGGCCCGCGCACAGGGTGCCAAAACGCTGCTGGAAAGCGGCGCAGCCATTGCGGCCCGCGACGAGGCTGCAGACCGGGCCTACACCGCCGTCATGCAGGACGACGCAGCGCGGGTGAAAAACCTCTGCTACTATCTAAAGGAAGGCGACTGGGACAAGAGCCTGGCCGCGCTGGACGCCGTCCTGACCGGCTGGCGGCGCGCGGGCAGCGTCAAGGGCGGCAAGGATGCCAACCAGTGTGCGTCCGCCGCGTCTCAGCTGCGGGACCGTGCCAAGGACCAGATGACGAGCCTGCAAAAGGACGTGCTGCTCTGCACGGCGGAGGAGTTCGCCGCAGACCGCCGCCGCGCTGCGCCGCTGGTGGCCGCGCTGGTGCGGGCGACCCAGGCGTTTGCCGACAGCTGCTTTGCGGCCAAGTGCGCCGAAAAGGTGCTGGACTACGCGGATTATGAGCACCTGACGCTGGACCTGCTGCTGACCGAGACCAACGAGCGCACACCGCTCTGCGCCACGGTCAGCGCACGGTACGCCGCCGTGTTGGTGGACGAGTACCAGGACACAAATGCACTGCAGGACGCGATTTATTTTGCGCTGGCACGGCCCGAGGCCGACAATCTGTTCTTTGTCGGCGACATCAAGCAGAGCATCTACCGCTTCCGACTGGCCGACCCCGGCATCTTTGTGGACAAGCAGCAGCGCTGGCAGCCCCACCCGCAGCCCGCGCCGCTGCCGTCCACGCTGGCGCTGGACGCGAACTTCCGCAGTGCGCCCGGCGTCATTGCGGGCATCAACTATCTGTTTGAGACCTTCTTCTCCCGGGGGCTGGGCGGCGTCGATTACGGCGACGGCCAGCGGCTTGTGGTGGGCGGCGATAAGGACGCGGCCTATCAGGGCATGTGCGAGATCGACGTCATCGACGGCGCAGACGTGGACGGCGACGCCGCCGTCATTGCCCGCCGCATTGCCGAGATGGTCGGGCAGGGCTTCCCCGTGCGCGGCAAGGACGGCCCGCGGCCCTGCCGGTACGATGACTTTTGCATTCTGCTGCGCGGGCGCAAGGGCTTTGCGGCCTACGAGGGTGCGCTGCGCACCGCGGGCATCCCGGTGTTTGCGGACTCCGCCACCGACCTGCTGGACGAGCCGCACATCCGCCCGTTTGCGGCGCTGCTGCGCGTCATCGACAACCCTGCGCAGGACATCCCGCTGGCGGCGGTGCTGTTAAGCCCGATGTTCCCCTACACGGCGGACGACCTTGTGGCGCTGCGCCGCGCCCGGCCCACAGGCAGTTTGTACGGCGCGGTGCTCTACAGCGAGCCGCAGCGGTTTGCGCTGTTCACCGACGCCCTGACCGAATACCGCCGCCTGGCCCGCACGCTGCCGGTGGACGAGCTGATCGAGGAGCTGCTGGCCCGCACCGGCTATCTGGCCGCGGTGGGCGCACTGCCCGACGGCCCGCGCTGCCGCGAGGACCTGTTGAGCTTTACGGCCTGGGCTGCCGGTGCAGGCCGGGCGGGCCTGCCGTCGCTCATCCGCGCCATGGACGCCGCCGCGGCCAACGGCGGTTTGAGCCAGAGTGCAGGCGGCCAGACCCGGCCCGGGTGCGTCTCGATCATGACGGTGCACCGCTCCAAGGGGCTGGAATTTCCCGTGGTGTTCGTGGCCGACACCGACCACAAATTCAACCAGAGCGACGCCATCCGCCCGGTGCTGACCCACAGTCGGCTGGGCGTCGGCGTCATGCTGCGCGCGCCCCGTGCGGCCAAGCGGTTCAAAACGCTGCCTTACGCGGCGCTGGCACAGGCCATCCGCACCGAGACATTGAGCGAGGAAATGCGCGTTTTGTATGTGGCGCTGACCCGCGCGCAGGACGCTTTAATTATCACGGTGCCGCTGAAAAAGACGGCGTCCTCCCTCAAGCTCCCGGCGCTCTGCGCTGCCGCCGAGGCCACCGGCCCCGAGGCCATGCGCAGCATGACGAGCTGGGCGGGCTGGATCTTGACCGCGGCGCTGCTCCACCCGGACAGCAGCGCACTGTGGGAGTACACGAGCTTTCTGCCGCATTACGGGCTCCACCGCGCACCGCTGGCCATCCGCGTGCTGCCCCTGCCGGAGGAGACCGAACAGCCGCCCGCACCGCCCGCCCCCGCGGCGGACCCGGCAGTGGTGGAAATGCTGAAAGCCAGCTTTGCCTGGCGCAGTCCGCGCGCGGCGCTGGAAAAGGTGCCCGCCAAGGTCAGCGTCAGCGCCGTGGCCCACGCGGCGCGGCCCGTAGCGCTGGAGCGCCCCGCGTTCTTGCAGAAAACCGGCATGACCGGGGCCGAGCGCGGCACAGCCATCCACGCCTTTATGCAGAGCGTGCCGTTTGACGGCCCCGCGCCCGATCTGGACGCCGAGGTCAGACGGCAGACCGACTTGCAGCTGCTTGACCCTGCGCTGGCGGACAAGCTCGATTTGGACGCCGTGCGGCCCTTCTTTGCAAGTGCGGTCTGGCGGCGCATCCGGCTGGCAAAGCAGATTTTGCGGGAGGAACCGTTCATCACGGCCCTGCCCGCCGCCGAGGTCACGCCCGCCGCAGGGCAGGGGAGTGCCGCCGCGGCGGAGGTGCTGGTGCAGGGCATTGCCGATCTGGTGCTGGTCTTTGACGAGCACGCGGAGATCCTTGACTACAAGACGGACCGCAGCCGCGACGCCCAATATTACATTGACGAGTACGCCGCGCAGTTAAGGCTCTACCGCCGCGCATTTGCCCAGCGGCTGGCCGTACCGGTGACAAAGCTGACGATCTACAGCTTTGCCATCGAGGATGAGATCGACGTGTCGCTGGCGTAAAAACACGCCGCAGGGGCCGGGCATGCCCTGCCCGCGGCCTTGCAAGTACTGCCCCGTATCTTTTGCATCGTAGGGGCGGGATTCCTCCCTCCCAGGCCGTATCCCGGTAACACAAACAAAAAAGGTCGTGCCGACGATCCATCGTCAGCACGACCTTTCGTATTTATACCAATTTACGCCTGCCGGAACCGGCTCAGGAACTCCACGGTCTTTGCATTCTGCGGGTGCTCAAAAATGTCGGCGGGGGTGCCTTCCTCGCAGATGACGCCGTCGGCCATGTAGACGACATGGCTCGAAACGTCGCGGGCAAAGGCCATCTCGTGGGTGACGACGATCATCGTCAGGCCCTCTTTGGCCAGCTGGCGCATGACGGCCAACACTTCACCGACCATCTGCGGGTCAAGGGCGGACGTCGGCTCGTCAAACAGCAGCACCTCGGGCTGCATCGCCAGGGCGCGGGCAATCGCAACGCGCTGCTTCTGGCCGCCGGAAAGCTGGCGCGGCTTGGCGTGGATGTAGGGGGCCATGCCGACCTTCTCCAGATTCTCGAGCGCGGTCTTTTTGGCGGTCTCTTTGTCCTGGTGTAGCACGTAGCGCAGGCCCGCGGTGCAGTTGTCCAGCACGGTCATGTTATTGAAAAGGTTGAAGCTCTGGAACACCATGCCCACCTTGGCGCGGTAGGCGCAGGGGTCGCTCCCCTTGGCCGTGATGTCACTGCCGTGGAACAGCACCTTGCCGTTCGTGGGCGTCTCCAACAGATTGATGCAGCGCAGCAGCGTGGATTTGCCGCTGCCGGACGCGCCGATGATGCAGGTCACGTCGCCCGCGTTGACGGTAAAGTCCACGTCACGCAAAACAACATGGGTGCCGAAGCTCTTGGAGAGGTGGCGCACCTCGATAACAGGCTCAGACATGGGCTGCGCCTCCCTTCATATCCAGATTCTGGGACTCATGGTTTGGGTCCGGGGCATTGTACATGCCGCTGGTGTAGGCCAGCGAGTCAGTCGTGTTCAGGTCGTAGTTCTGCGGGCCGTCCAGCGCTTTTTCCCACAGGCGCAGCAGGTAGCTGGCGAACAGCGTCATCGTCAGGTAGATGACCATGACGATGGCCGCACTCTCAAAGTAGGTGTACAGCGCACCGACAACGCTCTTGTGCACAAAGAACAGGTCGGTGATCGAGATAACGCTCAAAACAGACGTGTCCTTGATGTTGATGATGAAGTTGTTGCCGATCTGCGGGATGATGTTGCGCAGCGCCTGCGGCAGGATGACGTGCAGCATCGTCTGCCAGTGGTTCATGCCGATGGCCTTCGCGCCCTCGGTCTGGCCCGGGTCGATGGAGACAATGCCGCCGCGGACCGTTTCGGCCATGTACGCGCCGGTGTTGATGGACACGATGAAGAAGCCGGCCTGCCACATGCCCATCTTGATGCCGAACACCTGCAAAAGGCCGTAGTAGATGAACACGGACTGCACGATCATGGGTGTGCCGCGGAACAGCTCCACATAGCAGCGCAGGAAGATGTGCAGGATCTTCAGCAGCACGCGCTTCCACACGGGGTCACGCTGCTTGTCAACGGGGATGGTCTGCAAAGCGCCCACCGCAAAGCCGATCAGGCAGCCGAAAAACGTGCCGACCAGCGCCAGCAGCAGGGTCGTGCCCGCGCCGCGCAGGTACGAGAAGCCGTACTTTTGCAGCACTGTGGCACAGTTTGCGAAAAAGTCTTGCATGAGATTCTCCTTTATGATTCCTCAGCTTCACCAACACCAAGGTCCCTGCCGCGCAAAACAGCAGGGGCAGGCGGGCAAAATTACTCGCTCAGGGGCTGTACGCTGATGGCTTCGTCCATCATGGTGTTGTAGTCGTCGGTGGTCATGGTGGCCAGCACCTCATTGATGGCGTCCTTCAGGGCGGTGTTGCCCTTCTTCATCGAGATGCCGATGTTGATGTCCTCGTCGCTGACCTGGAAGTCACCGTCGCCGCCGCCGAAGTCCAGCATGACCAGGTCGGGATAGGCGGTCAGAGCAGCCTGGCCGGTGGGGTGGTCGGTGACGACGATGTCGCACGCACCGCTGTTCAAGGCTACCAGCATGGCGGGGGCCGTCTCCTGCGCGGGTAGGATGTTGGCGTTCTCGATCTGCGGCAGGCAGGTGTCATACCAAATGGTGCCCAGCTGGCTCGTGGCGGTGGCACCGGCCAGGTCAGCCACACTTGCAGCATTGGCATAAGCGCTGTCCTTCTTCGTCAGGGTGACGATGGAGGCATAGTAGTACGGGTCGCTGAAATCGACCTGCGCGGCGCGCTCCGCCGTGATGGACTGACCGGCAATGACGCAGTCCACGTCGCCGCTCATGACGGCGGGGATCAGGCTGTCCCAGTCCAGCTTGACGATCTGGACCTTCTGGCCCAGCGCCTCGCCGATCTTCTTGGCCATCATTACGTCGTAGCCGTAGGCGTAGTCGCTGGAGCCGCGGATCTCCACAGCGCCGTTGGCATCATCGTTCTGAGTCCAGTTGTAGGGGGCGTAGGCGCACTCCATCGCAACGGTCAGAGTGGTGGGGTCACCGTCGCCGTCCGGGGCGGCGGTGGTGTCAGCGGCGGCCTCGGTGCTCTCGGCTGCAGTGGAATCCGCAGCAGGGGAGGCGGCGGAAGCGGTGTCGGCGCCGGAGCCGCAGGCGGTCAGACCGGCGGCCATCACAGCGGCAAGGCTCAGGGCCAGCGTGTTTTTAAGCTTCATGGTTCATGGTCTCCTTTATAAATTTCCCTCATTTTTATGCAAAAAGCCCCGGTGTTCCACTGTGCGGATCACGGGGGCCAAATGCCTTATGACTGCCGAATGGTGCAGTGTAATGCCGCGCCATCGCGGCCGAATAAATATTACCTCAATACGGTATATTTGTCAAGTGCTGTTTGGATTAAACAGCAGCCTTTTCGCTGTTCTTTTCGCTGACCTTGTAGCTCTTGACACTGTGGAACACAATGTTCAGGCCCAGGACAATCAGCAGGATCGCAAGGATCAGCTGCAGACCGTTGGCGATAAAGACAGCGCCCCAGGTGGTCTCACCGGCGGGAATGGCAGTGGCGGCAGCGGCAGAGATAGCCTTGACCATTGCAATCAGTCGCTGCACCAGAGCGGTGAAGGTGACGCAGAGCATGATGACCAGCGGCGGGAACAGCATCTTGTTGTTGCGGCCCGTGACCTTGAGGAAAACGCACAGGGTAGCCAGGACCAGAGCGCTGAGCAGCTGGTTGGCGGAACCGAACAGAGGCCAGATATTGGCATAGCCGATCTGGGTCAGCAGGAAGCCGAACACCAGCGTGACAAAGGTGGAGAAGTAGACGTTGCAGAACAGCTTGCGCCAGCCCTCGGCGTGCTCCATGTCATCCACGCTGAACAGCTCCTGGAAGCTCATGCGGCCGATACGGGCCACGGCGTCCAGACTGGTCAGGGCCAGAGCGGAAACGCACATCGTCATAAAGACGGTAGCGATGGAAATGGGCACGCCGAACATCTCAAAGAAGCCTGCGACGCCGCGGCTGAAGATCTGGAACGGGGTACCGGAGGCGGGGGTGCCGTCTGCAGCAGCGGCAGCACCGGCAACGCAGAGGGCCAGGACAGCCAGCAGGCTCTCGAGCACCATGGCACCGTAGCCGACCTTCAGCATGTCCTTCTCGTTCTCAACGGTCTTGGAAGAAGTACCGGAGGAAACCAGGCCGTGGAAGCCGGAGACCGCACCGCAGGCAACCGTGACGAACAGGATGGGGAACATGGTGCCGAGCTTCTCGTTGTTGAAGCCGGTGAAAACGGGCAGGTTCATGGTGGGGTGGGCGACCAGCAGGCCGACAATCGCACCGGCGATCATAGCGCCGAACATGAAGGTGGTCATGTAGTCACGGGGCTGCTTCAGCAGCCACATGGGCAGGACTGCCGCAAAGAAGATGTAGATGAAGGTTATGTAGCTCCAGGCAGCCTTGCCCAGGATGATGGGGCAGTTCATACCGACCACGAAGGACAGCACGATAAAGGCGATGCCGACGACGGCCTCTTTCCAGCCGGAGAAGTTGAACTTCTTCTGAATCAGGCCGAAGATGACGGCGAACACCATGAACATGATGGAGACCATGCCCGCAGAGCCGTTGGTGAAGGCGGCCTCGACCTGTGCGCCGTCGGCGTCAAAGGCGTTGAAGGTGCCGGCAACCATGTCTGCAAAAGCAGCAATGACGATGCCGCAGAACAGCCAGCAGAACAGCAGGAACAGCTTACGGCCCGTTTTGCCGATGTACTTCTCGATCAGCAGGCCCATGGACTTGCCGTCATTCTTGACGGAAGCGTACAGCGCACCGAAGTCGGTGACAGCGCCGAAGAAAACGCCGCCGATCAGGACCCACAGCAGGACAGGCAGCCAGCCGAACGCGGCAGCCTGGATGGCACCGGTGACAGGGCCTGCACCTGCGATGGAGGAAAACTGGTGGGCGAACACCGTCCAGCCGTTGGTGGGAACGTAGTCTTTGCCATCCTCCAGCCGCACAGCAGGAGTCTTGGCGTTGGGGTCGACACCCCAGGTCTTGGCGAGCCAGCGGCCATATCCGGCGTACGCACATACCAGGACAACCGCGGCAATCAGAACGATTACAAGCGTATTCATTACATGAATCCCTCTTTCCTATTAAATTTTACAATCGCTTGTGCCTACTACTTTACCGCGATGTTCGTAATTTGTCAATGAAACGTTCACAAATTGGCAATATGTTAGTTTTTGATGCAAAATGTAGAAAATTTGTGGTTTATTTTGTCTGCTTTGCTGCGTTGACAAAGGGAGAAGAAGGGGATAGTATAGGGGTAGAAACGGATGAAACGTTTCCATACTCATGAAGCGGCAAACTGACAGGGAGCGCCGCAGGGGCGGATTCCATATCCGCCCGTGGCCGTGCGCGGCGGGGAAAACCTCCCGAGCGCACAGGAAATGCGCCCCTGCGGGCTGCCGTGGATATTCTATCTGTCTATTATAGTAAAGGAGACATCTCATGAAACAGTGGCTGAAAGACGCAGTGTTCTATGAAATCTACCCCCAGAGCTTCTATGATACCAACGGCGACGGCATCGGTGATTTGCAGGGCATTATTGCCAAGCTCGACTACATCAGGGACCTGGGCTGCAATGCCCTGTGGATCAACCCCTGCTTTGATTCGCCGTTCAAGGATGCGGGCTATGATGTGCGCGACTACAAAAAGATCGCCCCGCGCTACGGCACGAACGAGGACGCCGCCGCGCTGTTCAAGGCCGCGCATGAGAAGGGTATCCGTGTGCTGTTTGACCTGGTGCCCGGCCACACGAGCGAGGAACACCCGTGGTTCAAGGCCAGCTGCAAGCCCGGGCACAACGAATACTCGGACCGCTTTATCTGGACGGATTCCTGCTTTGCCTCCGGCGACGGTATGCCGTTCATCGGCGGCGAGACCGAGCGCAACGGCACGTATATCCTGAACTTCTTCAAGTGCCAGCCCGCGCTGAACTACGGCTATGGAAAGATCAACCAGAAGTGGCAGAAGCCCACCGACGATCCCGCCTGCGTGGCGACGGTGGAGGCCATGAAGGACGTCATGCGGTTCTGGCTGGACATGGGCTGCGACGGCTTCCGCGTCGATATGGCGTCAAGCCTTGTAAAGAATGACACTAAGAACAAAAAGTACACCTGCAAAATCTGGCGCAATATCCGGGATATGCTGGACGTCGAGTATCCCGAGGCCGCGCTCATCGCCGAGTGGAACGGCCCGCGCATGTCGCTGAAAAACGGCTTTGACATGGACTTTTATCTCAATTGGCAGGGCAACGGCTACAGCTGGCTCATGCGCAACTATGACGGTGCGATGGACTCGAACCCGCACAACATCGGCAAGGCGTACTTCTGCAAGAACTCCGGCACCGGCATTGACAAATTCCTGGACGAGTACCTGCCGGCCTACAAGGCCACCCACAAGGACGGTCTGTGGTGCTTCATCACCTGCAACCATGACACGATCCGCCCCTCCGCGGGCCTGACGACTGACGAGCTGCGGCTGGCCTACGCGACAATTTTCACGCTGCCCGGTGCGCCCTTCGTCTACTACGGTGACGAGATCGGTATGCGCTATCTGCCGCTGCCCACCAAGGAGGGCGGCTACTTCCGCACGGGCTCCCGCACGCCGATGCAGTGGGACGACACGGCCAACCACGGCTTCTCCACCGCCGATGCGCAGGATATCTATCTGCCTGTGGACACTGCCGCCGATGCGCCCACTGTGGCCGCTCAGGCGGACGACCCCGACAGCCTGCTGAACAGCGTGAAGTCGCTGCTGGCTTTCCGTCATGCACACGCCGACCTGAACGCAGACGCGCCGTTCAAGGTGCTGTACGCACCCAAGGCGAAGGACGACTACCGCCCGTTCGTCTGGCAGCGCGGCGATCTGATCTGCGCCGTCAACCCGGCGGGTGTCTCCATCGAGCTGCCGCTGGAGCTGGCCGAGGATCTGAAAATTCAGTACACGATCGGCAAGGCGGAGATCGTCAACGATACGCTGTCCCTGGGCGCACAGAGCTTTGCCATTTTGGGATAAGGCTGAAAGACGCCGCTTCTGACGGATACAAAAAATCGCAGCCCCGATTTCATCATCGGGACTGCGATTTTTACTTTTACAGCGTTTTCAGCAGCACCTCGTCCATGCTGCGCTTCGGCACGCAGTAGCCGCGGTTTTCATCGAGATAATACTTGACGCTGCCGTCCTGCATTTCGACCAGCTTGCTCGCGTGCGTCGGGTAGCCCAGTGCGACCATGTAGCACAGGCGCACGCCATCGGGCAGGGCCAGCAGCCTGGTCAGGGCCGGGCGGTCAATCGCGCCCATGATGCAGCTGCCCACGCCGTGTGCCCAGGCTGCGGCGGTCAGGCTGCCCAGTGCCAGGCCGACGTCCACATCGGACGCGCCGGGCAGGTTGTCGTCCTGCAAAACCGCAATGAACGCGGTGGGCAGCTCGTCGGGCTTCGGCTGGCCCTGCTCGGGCGGCAGGTAGGCGGCCCAGTGTACCAGCGGCTGCACGGCAGCCACGGCGTCGGCACTCTGCACAATGATGTACCGCACGGTCTGGCGGTTGGCACCGCAGCTGGCTATCCGTGCCGCATCGACGGCCTCGGTCAGGATCTCCGGCGCAACAGGGCGCTGTTCAAAGCGGCGGTAGGTGCGGCGGGTGCGCAAAAACTCCAGCATATCCATGTGCGAACACTTCCTTATATAATATAGTGCAGCTCCTTGGCTCCCTCTGGGAGGGGGCAAGTTTATTATACCAGCAGATAAATCAAGAATCAATAACCGTCGCCGTTTTGCCGATCCCCACCGTCGCCTCGGCAATCTTTTTCCAGCTGGCGCAGCCGCATACGCCGTCGGCAGTCAGGCCGAACCGCCGCTGGCACGCCTTGAACGCGTTCTCCGTCGCATGGCCGAAGATGCCGTCCAGCGTGTTCGTCGAATAACCCAGCGCGTTCAGCGCGTCCTGCAAAATCAGCACGTAGGTGCTGCGGCTGCCGCGCCGCACGGTGGGGTAGCCTGCCGTAGTGCTGCGGCACGCGGGCTTGCCGTACCGCCGGTCAAAGTGTACCCAGGTGGGTGTCATCGACAGCGGCTCCACGTAACCCCACGCCCCGGTCCGCACAGCGGCGTTGTAAATTTTGCGGCGATTTGCGGCAGTGCTGCTCTGCCCCACGTCGAACGCCACGCCCGCATAGTGCTGGCTCGTCGTGCCGTGGCCGCCCTCCCAGATGCGCTTGAAGGCGTACCCCACCGGGATACCGCTGCCGTAGGTGCGGCGGGTCAGGTTCCACGCCTCCATGGCAGCGGTGGTCGTCCAGAGCACGTTGCTCTTGCTGGACCCGCGGAACTCCCGCACCCGCAGCGTTGTATCGGTGCTGTAGGGCATCGGGTCGTTCTCACGCAAAGTATAGCGGAAAAACTTGTTGTCATAGGAATCATACACGTAGACCTTTGGCATAGCTTATCCCTCCTGACATTCGCGGCAGAGCCCCTGCGCGGCCAGACGCAGGCTCTCCCATGTGTCGGCGTCCACGACGCCCAGTGTTTCCAGCCCGGCGGTCAGCTGGTAGCTTTCCAGCGCGGCCTGGGTCTCGGTGTCGAACAGGCCGGTCTCGGGCACAAAATCGGCGGTCTGGTCCGCGGCGGCAATGATGTTCAGCCACTTCTGCACCTGCAGGACCGCGGGCCCGGCGCTGCCCAGTGCCAGCGCACTGGCGGGCCAGACGCCGCCCGGTTTGGGGCTGGGCCCGGCGGGGTTCGCGGCTAACAGCTGCTCGGCGGCATCGCGGAACACCTTCCAGTCCGCCGCCGTCACCGCGCCGGTCTCGGTCAACCCGAAGTACCGCTGCGCACTGCGCACGGCAGTTTCCAACTCGAGGTCAAAGGTATTGTCGGGCGTGTCACTGGCCGTAAAGTTGATTTCCGGTATCCACTGACTCAAAAAGAGCAGCAGCCGATTCAGCCGCAGCACCGCCGCGCCGGTGTCGCCGGGGCGCAGCGTGGCGGCGGGCGCGGGCAGGCTGACCGTGCGCACAACGGGGCCGCTGGCTTCGAGCGCCTGCGCGGCGTCGTACAGGCTTTGGAACGTCAGCCGCCCGACGACGCCGTCCACCGTCAGTCCGGCGCGGGACTGCCACGCCTTAACGGCCCGCGTCGTCGCCGCGCCGAATTTTCCGTCCACGGCCACGCGCGGCACATCGCTGTAGTAGGCCGCCAGCCGCCGCAGATAGTATTGCACGGCCCGCACGGCGGTGCCGCTGCTGCCCGCCCGCGTGGTGGTCGTGAACTGCCCGGGCGCGACGTTGGCAGCCACAATTTTGTTTGCCACGGCCAGCCCGACCTCCTTCAGCTTGTTCCACGTGCTGCGCCCGACGACGCCGTCCGGCGTCAGCCCAAACAGCGTTTGAAATGCCTCCACCGCGCTGACCGTCGCCGCGCCGTAGCTGCCGTCCACGGTCACGGTGCGCAGTGCGCTGTAGTTGTCCGCCGCCAGCCGCAGCCAGAACTGCACAAGCCGCACCTCCATGCCGACAGCGCCCCGCCGCAGCGCCGTGCCAGGCCACGCTGTACCGCCCAGGTCGCTCTGCGCGTCGACCCACGCGGCGTACAGCGTGTTCCAGGTGCGCTGCCCGACCACGCCGTCCGCCGTCAGGCTTTGCTTCTGCTGGAACGTCCGCACGGCCCGCTCAGTCGCCACGCCGTAGCTGCCGTCCACCGTCACGCGCACCAGCGACGAATCAAACTGCGCTAAATCCGAAAGCCAGAATTGCACCTGCTCCACGCTGCTGCCCGTGCTGCCGCGCCGCAGAACAGTCCCCGGCCAGCCGCCCGCGCTCTGGGTGCCCTCGGCAGTCTCGCCCTCGCTCGTCAGCTCAGCCAGGTCCTTGACGCTGACATAAATAAAGCTCACCTTGTTCCACGTTGCCCTGCCGACCACGCCGTCCGCCGTCAGGCTGAACTGCTTCTGGAATTTCTTCACGCTGTTCTCGGTGGCCTCGTCGAAGGTGCCGGTCACGGCGGGCTTGCCGAAGGACGGGTAATCCTTGGCAATGCGGGAAAGCTGCTTTTGCAGGATGCGCACATTCGTCCCGGTGCTGCCGCGCCGCAGCGGGCTGCCCGGATAACTGGACGGGATGGCGGCAATGTTGTCGGTTGTTACCAGCTGCACGCGGTTTCCGTAGTAGTACCGCAGGATTTGCAGCGCGTTCATGCCCTCCCGCGCGCGGTCCACCGTGCCCCACTGCTTCATGCCGGGGCAGGTCACGGTCTTGCCGTCGCAGTATTCGGTAAAGTACGGTTCGGCGTCGCCGCTGCGCTGGACAAAGGTGTTGAACAGTTCGGCGGTCAACCGCTCCATGACCGCAAACACCGTGCGCCCGTTGACATAGGCCTGGTCGAACCCCGGCGACCCCGTGATGTTGAAGCTGTACCCGCGGCTGGGATACCACTCGGTCCAGATGCGGTTCAGCGCCAGACTGACCTGCGCGATAATGTTGGCGCGCAGGGCCTCTTCCGGCCAGGAAAGCGCGCCCACCCCATTGCAAGCCGCCGCGAAAAATGGTATACTGATTTCATAATGGTTTAAGCACAGGAAAAGGGGAATGTAGATGAAGATCGGATTTGATAACGACAAATATCTTGCGATGCAGTCCGCCCATATCCGGGAGCGTATCGCCCAGTTTGACAATAAGCTCTATCTGGAATTTGGCGGCAAGCTGTTTGACGACTACCATGCGTCCCGCGTACTGCCGGGCTTTCAGCCTGATTCCAAGCTGCAGATGCTTTTGCAGCTCAAGGAGCAGGCCGAGGTCGTCATCGTCATCAGCGCCGAGGACATCGTCGCCAACAAGATGCGCGGTGACTACGGCATCACCTACGATGTGGACGTGCTGCGCCTGATCGATGCCTTCCAGGGTGTCGGCCTGTTTGTGGGCAGCGTCTGCGTGACGAAGTACACCGATGCGCCCGAGGTCACGGCGTTTGAGCAGAAGCTCAACGGCCTGGGCATCCGCACCTTCCGCCACTACAAGATTCCCGGCTACCCCAACGACGTGGCCCACATCGTCAGCGATGACGGCTACGGCAAGAACGATTACATCGAGACCAAGCGCCCGCTGGTGGTCATCACGGCCCCCGGCCCCGGCAGCGGCAAGATGGCGGTCTGCCTGTCCCAGCTCTACCATGAGTACAAGCGCGGTGTCAAGGCGGGCTACGCCAAGTTCGAGACCTTCCCCATCTGGAATCTGCCCCTCAAGCATCCCGTCAACCTGGCCTACGAGGCCGCCACCGCCGATCTGAACGACGTCAACATGATTGATCCGTTCCATCTGGAAGCCTACGGTAAGACGACGGTCAACTACAACCGCGATGTGGAGATTTTCCCTGTCGTCAATGCAATGTTTGAGCTGATCGCAGGCAAGAGCCCTTATCGCTCTCCGACAGATATGGGCGTCAACATGGCAGGCAACTGCATCATTGATGACGATGTCTGCCGTGAAGCGTCGCTGAATGAGATCGTGCGCCGGTATTTCAAGTGCCTCTGCGACCAGAAGGCCAGCGGTGTTGCCAAGCCGGAACGTTTCAAGCTCGAGCTGCTCATGAACCAGGCGGGCATTGCCCTGGGTGAGCGTGAGGTCGAAAAGCGTGCCCATGCCATGTCCGAAGCCACTGACGGTCAGCCTGCCGCTGCGATTGAACTGGCCGACGGCACGATTGTCACAGGCAAGACCGGCCCGCTGCTGGGTGCGGCATCCTCGGCCCTGCTGAACGCGCTGAAAAAGCTGGCCGGCATCGATCAGGAGACCGATCTGGTTTCCGCCCGCGCCATCGAACCGATCCAGACGCTCAAGACGAACTACCTCGGCAGCAAGAACCCGCGCCTGCACACCGACGAGATTCTGATCGCCCTGTCCAGCTCGGTCTCCGAAAATGAATACGCCGCCAAGGCCATGGAGCAGATCCCCAACCTGAAGGGCTGCGACATCCATTCCACCGTCATCCTCTCCAGCGTGGATGCTGACACTTTAAAGAAACTCGGCATGTACCTGACCTGCGAACCGACCTATGAGGAAGACGACAGGATGTACCATAAAAAGTAAGCTATATGCTATATAAATAAGTAGAGGAGAGGCCCGCCTCTCCTCTTTTGTTGTAGTGGGAAAATTCACCCCTCCCGCTCACCCTTCCACCGTTCACCCCCATAATTTGTGCCCACCAACCGCCATCACCCCAATATACACCTTGCCCAAACTTCGTCCTCAAACTTTGTCGAAAAAATCAAAAAAACTTGCAAAAACCTGTTGACAAAGGTCATACTACTTGCTATAATAATCAAGCTGTCTCGCGAGCCCAGCCCGCGGCGGCAGCCGCTGGAGCCTTTACCTACAGCTTGTACACCGTTTTTTGAAGAAAACTTCTTCAAAAAACTTTCAGAAAACCTCTTGACAAACGAGAGAATCTGATATATAATATACAAGCTGTCACGGAAACGCGACAGCGCAGCAGGACCTTGAAAATTGAACAAAACTGAAACTTGTGGAACCTTGATCGTGGGTTTGGAAACCCACGTTAATCAATTCCAAATTTACAAGTAATTCATACAGGACGCAAGCGATTGTGTCTGAGTGATTACAGAGATTTAACGCTTTTAAATGGCGATTAAATACCATTTATAAAGAGTTTGATCCTGGCTCAGGACGAACGCTGGCGGCGCGCCTAACA
>OGZI01000815.1_pt1 | contig 35875 bp, 36 predicted proteins | sample 1576711 | NCBI WGS metagenome assembly OGZI01 (sample SAMEA3541482, study PRJEB24748) | human gut metagenome | biome: human gut; feature: human-associated habitat; material: faeces | place: China | collected 2012
CATAGCACTCGACACGCTCGATATTTCAGCATTAAAAGATTTGGTTGTTTCTTAATAAGTAATAGGCTTAGCAGGAAAGGTTCTGCTAAGCCTCTATTTTAAACTTGGGTCCACGCAGTCCATCTCGCTTCTTCTGTACCTAAAATTGTACGAATATACATTTTTAGATTGTCTGCATATAATATCTGAGCTGTAACACCGCCACCCATTCTCACAACTTCAACACAACCGACATTAGCCGGATGTTGTTCCGAGTCATAATCAGGCAGCCAAGATATTGTGTAAACATTCCCTTTTGGAGCATTATCCCATTTCAAATTATCCAACTCGGCCCATGATTTTAGAGGGGTGTATTTGTTGATTAGTTCTCCCACGACATTGGTTTAAATATATGGTATGCCAGATATAAATGTATATAATTTTACGATTATAAAGGAATAAAAAGATACCTGGTTTTAGCCGTGTGGTAGAATGTGGGTAGATTTTATAGGTTCTACTGATATTCTACTGTCATCGTTTGGCATTTGTCGAAAATCGAAATATAATCCTAAGGGCATTAGTGACCATCTGAATAGAAAGAATGGTAGAGTATATATCCCTTAAGATTCATACAAAGATAAGGATTCTGAATGATTGAGGAGTTTTTACCTCCTTTTTGAAAGTCGTTTAAAAGTTGTTAGAAAATGAATGAAAAAACCACAATTCGTTTTGTGTTAACAGGTGTAAAATACTCACAAAGTGATTTGGGAAAGCACTACAAAACGTTTTGCGGTTTATACGCATTGCTAAACTATATGCGTATCCCCACTAAAAAGCTACTGACTCCAAAAAAGTCCCACGAATTTCTATATTTTGTAGGGATTCAAAAAGAAAAGGCTCCCAAAATCATTGATTTTCAGAGCCTTTCTTCAATTTACTTTTGCTTCGTACACCCTCAGGGATTCGAACCCTGGACCCACTGATTAAGAGTCAGTTGCTCTACCAACTGAGCTAAGAGTGCATCGCTAATGTCTCATTTGCGGGTGCAAAGGTAGTCCTTTTATTTTATTTTGCAAACAATTTCAGGAGTTTTTTCGATGAAATCGGCATATTTTTATTCAAACTCATATAGCTCGGAAGGAGTAGTTCTCTTTAAAGCGCAGAGTTGTACGTCTTTACCTACGATGATACCTTTCTCTCTTAATTTCCATTCAACGGTTTTATAGGCCAGTTCCGGGTGATTGTTATCTTTGCTTAGGTGGCAAAGCCAGATGTATTGCAGATGTTCTGTGAAATTTTCTGCAAGGAATTCTGCGGTATCAATGTTACTCATGTGTCCGGTACGACCGGTTATGCGCTCTTTCAGGTATTGGGGATAAGTACCCATACGCAACATTTCATCATCGTAATTGGCTTCCAGTATCAAATAGTTGGCTTTGCAGATATAATGTGCTGCGGTAGGAGTTATTTCTCCGAGGTCGGTAAGAAAAGAGAATACCTTTCCGTCTATCTCGATGCAATATCCCACATTGTCCGTACCGTCATGTGGAACTTCAAAAGATTCGATACGGAAATCTTCCAGTTGCATAGGCTGTTGTTTCTCCAGATAGCGGACGGATGAATGCAACTTCTCCGTCATGCAATAACTCTTATTAATACCTTCGTGAATGCGTGCCGTTGTATAAATAGGTATATTCAGTTTTTCTCCCAATCCGCCTACCGCTTTTATATGGTCGGCATGGTCATGGGTAACAAACACCGCACGTATCATTTCCATGTTGATACCTGCCTCTTTTAATCCTTTTTTTATGGTACGGACAGCGATACCGGCATCAATAAGTATTCCGTATTTTTCTGTGCCTATATAATAGCAGTTGCCACTGCTACCACTTGCAAGGCTTATAAATCTTACTTTCATTCTAATCTCCTTAATTAAAAAGAGGGTATGTTAAAATTCGCTTATTATTTGTTTCTTTTTAGGCACGGATTACATGGAAAGCACAGATTTTCTTTATTCTTTTTTCCGTGAAATCCGTGTAATCCGTGCCTAAAAAAATCATCAAGTGTATTTCGACACCCCTCAAAGACAGTGCCATGAGGACAGAATTAAGCATGCTTAATTTATGCCGGATGCGACCTGTCTTTACATCGGGCGACAAATATAGCGAAAATATGCAATATAAAAGATTATACTTTCTTCTTTTTGTCGATGGATTCGGTGGTTTTGGCAAAAATCAGCAACGCTATGGCAGCCACCAATCCTATTCCCGCAAAGTAATACCAGATGTAATGCGCATTGGCGCTGGCAGCTTCCCAAGCTTCCCGGGTTGCAAATAAAGCCGGGTCGGGACAATATTTGGTAAGCAATACACCCGCTATGCCAAAACCGAAAATAGAGGACAGGAAAGAATGGAGATGGCTGAATCCGAGATACATGCCTTCTTCTCCCTCAGGAGCCTGTAAAGAGAAATATTCCAGATAGCGCGGAGAAATAAAGCATTCCGCCAAAGCTTGAACTACAATACCGAGTATCATCATCAATGTAATATTGCTCATGCCGGAAATAATCTCGTTGCCCAGCAGGGTTCCACACGCCATCAGTAACGCGGAAACAGGAATCAGGAACATACCGATGTTCATGGACGTAATAGCCGTACGCTTTGCCATCCACCTGGTGATGAAACTTACACAGCAAACCACAACAAAAGGATTTACATTGGCTATCCAGCCCGGCTTGGCCGTTTCGCCCGCCATACGGATAACATACTTGGGCATTGTGGCATATAATTGTTGCTGTACCATCCAGAATCCAGTTACGATAAGGATAAGAATCAATAAACGCCAGTTGGTGATGATGCGCAGGAAGCCTTGGCCTATTTCGCGCATGCTTTTACCTTCGCCTGCCGTATGTGCCGATTTATACAGAAGGACAACGGACAGCAACGCCAGAATAGTCATTGTGGCAGAGAAGAAGTTGATATAGATATAGGCCTGCTCACCGATAGCGTTGCGCAAGGGGTCGATAATGGTCTTTCCGGTAAAAGCACCGAAGTTCACCATCATATAAAAGATTGAATAACCACGGGCGCGGGTTGCTTCGGTGGTTTCTTTCGCAACCGATGCGGATATGATAGATTTGATGAACGAACCGCCGAGCATGATGACAAACAAAACGGGAACAATCATCCACCGTTCGCTACTGTCGGCCAGCCCTGAAAAGCGCGTAACTTCGCCATATTCCACCAGTCCGGCAGCTTCCAGCAGTGTAGGCAGCACGCCCAGACCCAAATATCCTGCAGATAGTAAGGAAAATGCGATAATCATTGATTTACGGAAACCTATCTTGTCGGCATAAGCTCCGGTAAAAATGGGAAGCAGATACAGTCCGCCCGAAAACAGACCGGAAATCATACTCGCTTCAAAATCGTTAAAACCTAAAATGTTGGACAGATAAATGGTAAGAACAATAAATACGGCATAATATGCCATGCGTTCAAAAAGTTCTACTGTGTTGCTTACCCAAAAGGCTTTGCTGAAACCTTTGGCATTAGTTTGGGGTGATTGAGTCATCCTTTACTGATTAATAGTTATGTTTTAATTACTTATATTTGCAGCAAATATACTCAATAACAATAAAACGGACAACGTATGAAAGATAAAATAGAAGTAGTAGCATTCGATGCAGACGATACCCTTTGGGAAAACGAGGCTTATTTTCAGGAGTTTGAGCATCAGTTCTGTGATTTACTGAAAGCATACCAACCGCAGAGTGCCGTTTCGCAGGAGCTGTTCAAGACAGAGATGAAAAACCTGCACATGTATGGCTACGGTTTGAAAAGCATGATGCTCAGCATGATTGAAACAGCCTGCCGGATTACCGGAGGAGAAGGTAACATGCATTGCGTGAAAGAAATCGTCAGGCTGGGGCAGGAGCTTCTGCAAAGACCCGTAACGCTTCTGGACGGGGTGGAAGAGGTGCTGCTCCGCCTGCAAGGAAAATACAGGCTGGTACTGGCGACCAAAGGAGACCTGTTCGACCAAAGAAGAAAAGTCCGGGAGTCGGGATTGATGCACTACTTCCGCCACATCGAGATAATGAGTGACAAGAAAGAAGCCGATTATCGGAAACTACTTACCACCGTGGAATGCGCCCCGCAGAATTTCCTGATGTTGGGAAACTCCGTCAAGTCGGACATACTGCCGGTTTTGGAACTGGGCGGATATGCAGCCCACATTCCTTACCACGTCACCTGGCAGTATGAAACCCATGATGGGGATATTGCGCATCCTAACTTCATCCGGTTAAAAAACATCACGGATATAATGGAATATCTCCTGTAAGGTATCTGCTGCACAGGAAAGCTTAATTCAGCGGTATCCAATGAAAAGCCCTTCCACGCTTGCCATAAGGTATCAAGCATGGAAGGGCTGATTTTAAAATTATCTCATTCCCGTCTTTTAGAACTGGAAGAACTTCTTGGCGTTGTAATAACTGATGTCCTCAATCATCTGATTGACGCGTTCCATTTCGGAAACAGGAATTTCACCGTTTTCCACATCACGGCCTACGAGGTTACACAACGTGCGGCGGAAATATTCATGACGCGGGTAGGAGAGGAAAGAACGCGAGTCTGTCAGCATACCTACGAAACGGCTCAGCAGACCGAGTACGGAGAGTGCATTCATCTGTTTTTCCATACCGTCTTTCTGGTCGAGGAACCACCATCCCGAACCGAATTGAATCTTACCGGCAACAGTACCGTCCTGGAAGTTGCCCAACATGGTAGCGATTACCTCATTGGCACATGGGTTCAGATTATACAGAATGGTCTTTGTCAGTTTGCCTTCCGAATTCAGACGGTCGAGGAATTTAGCCATCGCCTTGGCGGTTGTAAACTCGCCGATAGAGTCGAAACCAGTGTCCGGGCCGAGCAGTTTGAACATTTTGCTGTTGTTGTTGCGGATAGCCCCATAGTGGAATTGCTGTGTCCAGCCCTTTTCCCAATCCATCTCGCCAAAGGCAACCAGCATAGCCGACTTGAACTTCAGGATTTCTTCCTTAGTCAGTACAGTACCGCCATATACCTTATTGAAGATTGCCTTAATTTCCGCATCCGTATAATCTTCCGCATAGAATTCTTCGATGCCGTGGTCGGACAGCTTGCATCCTTGGGCGGCAAAGAAGTCATGACGCTTGCGCAAAGCGGCAATCATATCGTCGAAAGTAGAAATAGTCACACCGCTTACTTCCGCCAGCTTCTCTACGTAAGCACGGAAATCGCCGGGAACTTCCACAGCCATCGCCTTGTCGGGGCGCCAGGTAGGAAGCATCTTTATCTCAAATCCGCTCTCACGGGTCTTGATATGATATTCCAGCGAGTCAATGGGGTCGTCCGTAGTACACACGGTTTCCACGTGATAACGGCGCATCATGCCGCGGGCAGAATATTCGGGTTGTTTCAGTTTCTCGTTACATTCGTCGTAGATTTCACGTGCGGTCTTGGGGTTCAGAATCTTGTCGATGCCGAATGCCGTCTTCAACTCCAGATGCGTCCAATGATACAAAGGATTGCGGAAAGTATAAGGTACGGTTTCCGCCCATTTCTCAAACTTTTCCCAATCGGTGGTGTCCTTGCCGGTACAGAAACGTTCGTCCACACCGTTGGTGCGCATGGCACGCCACTTGTAGTGGTCGCCGCCCAGCCAGATTTCCGTCAGTGACTTGAATTGGTAGTCGTCTGCTACCATTTGTGGAATTAAATGACAGTGATAGTCGATAATCGGCATTTTAGCCGCATGTTCGTGGTACAACTTCTGCGCGGTTTCAGTCTGCAACAGGAAGTTCTCGTCCATAAAGTTTTTCATCTTCTTGTGTTTTAAGTATCTAAAAATTTTACTTTCTTGTCATTACACCTATATAGTATTGATTGTAAAGCTAATAGGCTCGATAACGCTTTTTGCTTTTATTAACCGTTATCGAACACAAAAGTAGAAATTTTACTTGGAGAAACAAAATAATTCGTATCTTTGCGGCAAATATTTATAATATTTAAGTTTTAAATGTAAGACCTTTAAACACCTTAGGGCGGGAGAAGATGGAAAACAAGAATTATACGATAAAAGACATTGCACGCATGGCCGGCGTCTCTGCCGGAACCGTAGACCGCGTGCTTCATAACCGGGGCGACGTATCCCGTGCAAGCAGAGATAAGGTTCAAAAAGTCCTCGATGAAATCGATTACCATCCCAACATGTTTGCCATAGGTCTGGCGGCAAAGAAGCGCTACCATATAGTATGTATCATACCTTATTATATAGAGCATGATTACTGGCACTCCGTTGCGGCGGGCATAGACCGTGCCGCACAAGAGCTACGGCCGTTCAACGTAGGGGTGGACTATCTTTTTTACAGCCATGCGGATAAAGCATCCTATGAAACGGCATGTGCGCAACTTCAATCCGTTGTTGCCGATGGGGTGTTGATAGCCCCGAATTTTCAGGATGATACCCTGAAACTGACATCGTATCTGGAAGATAAAAAGATACCTTATGCCTTCATCGACTTCAATATGGAGCAGACTCATGCACTATGCTATATAGGCCAGGACTCCAAAGTCAGCGGATACATCGCCGCCAAAATACTGATGCGCCGCTACCGCGAAGGGCAGGAGCTGGCGCTTTTCCTGAACAATCAGAAGAACAGCCCCGCCGAGGTGCAGATGCAACGGCGCCTGGAAGGCTTTATGCAGTATCTTGCGGCCGAGCACAAAAACCTGACTATACACGATGTCGTTCTCCACAAGGAAGACACCGCCGCCAACGAGAAAGTGCTGGATGCTTTCTTCTCCGGACATCCCAAAGCCACTTTAGGGGTCGTGTTCAACTCACGCGTGTATCAAGTGGCGGACTACTTGCAGAAAAAGAATCTGAAGCTGGATGCACTGGTCGGCTACGACCTGCTTCAGAAGAATGTGGAACACCTGAAAAACGGCGAAGTGAACTATCTCATCGGACAACGGCCGGGACTGCAAGGTTATTGCGGCATCAAAGCGCTGTGCAATCACGTGGTATTCAAAAAGCCGGTCACAGCCGTAAAATATATGCCTATCGACATCCTGATGAAGGAAAACATCGACTTCTATTTTGAGTTTGAATAATCCTGCATATAGTAAGAAAGACTATCAATCATAATCCAACAATCATAATTAAAATCATTTTCAAGATGAAAGCATTAAACAAACAGACGGCTCCCAAGTCCGTTGCTCCCGAACGAATCATCCAGTTCGGTGAAGGTAACTTCCTTCGTGCATTTGTAGACTGGATTGTTTACAACATGAACCAAAAGACCGACTTCAACGGCAGTGTTGTAGTGGTTCAGCCTATCGAAAAAGGAATGGCGGAATGGCTGAACGGCCAGGACTGCCTTTACCATGTCAACCTGCAGGGCCGTTTGAACGGTGAAGCGGTAAACAGCCTCACGCGTATCGACTGCATCAGCCGCGCATTGAATCCCTATTCTCAGAACTCTGCGTTCATGGCGCTTGCCGACCAGCCCGAAATCCGTTTCGTTATCTCCAACACCACGGAAGCCGGCATTGCGTTCGACCCGAACTGCAAGTTCAGCGACGCCCCCGCATCTTCTTATCCGGGCAAGCTGACCCAGTTGCTGTTCCGTCGCTTCAAGACGTTCAAGGGCGACAAGAGCAAAGGTCTTATCATCATGCCTTGCGAATTGATTTTCCTGAACGGACATCACCTGAAAGAATGTATCTACCAGTACATCGAACTGTGGAAAGACGACTTCGGCGCAGATTACGAGAAGTTCAAGACCTGGTTCACAAAGTACTGCTATGTATGCGCCACTCTGGTAGACCGCATCGTTCCGGGCTTCCCGCGCAAGGAGATTGCGCAGATTCAGAAGAAAATCTGTTATGCCGACAACCTGGTTGTACAGGCCGAAATCTTCCACCTGTGGGTTATCGAGGCAGCCGAGAATCTCTCTCTCCGCCAGTTGGCAGAGGAGTTCCCTGCAAACAAGGCGGGATTGAACGTACTCTTCGTGAAGTCCGAAGCTCCTTACCACGAAAGAAAGGTTACTTTGCTGAACGGTCCTCACACCGTGCTTTCTCCGGTGGCTTACCTGAGCGGCGTAAACATCGTGCGCGATGCCTGCAACCACCCCGTTATCGGCAAGTATGTCCGTAAAGTACAGTTCGACGAACTGATGCAGACACTGAACCTGCCTATGGACGAACTGAAGAAGTTTGCCGCCGATGTATTGGAACGTTTCGACAATCCTTACGTAGAGCACCAGGTAACCAGCATCATGCTGAATTCCTTCCCGAAATACCAGACTCGCGACCTGCCGGGCTTGAAGACTTACCTGGAACGCAAGGGCGAACTTCCGAAAGGCCTCGTACTCGGTCTTGCCGCCATCATCACATATTACAAGGGCGGCGTGCGTGCCGACGGCGCTGAAATCACTCCGAACGACGCTCCCGAAATCATGCAACTGCTGAAAGACCTTTGGGCAACAGGCGATACCCGCAAAGTAGCGGAAGGCGTATTGGCAGCCAAAGACCTCATTTGGGGCGAGCACGGAGACTTGAACGCCATTCCGGGACTGACGGATATGGTAACCGGCTTCCTGAACTCTATCCAGGAGAAGGGTATGCTGGAAACAGTAAAAAGCATTCTCTGATAAAGAACCGGTATGACAAAAGAAAAACAGGGCAGGGCTTCGGCTTTGCCTTGTTTTTTTATGCCCGTTCTACCCAATAAAACAGCCGTTATATGGTGTCGGCCGGATTTTTTCGCGTATCTTTACCGGATAAAGCGATATTCATCAAAATTCTGATAACTAATGGAAAACAACTCCGACTTAAACAATCAAGCAGCCCAATACACATTGTGCTTCAACACCCGATGCCCGAAAGCCGAAAACTGCCTGCGGCACAGTATGACACAATACACCACGGCGCAAAACATCCGGCTGTCCGTCATCAACCCCCTCTGCTATCCGGCGGCAGGGAAGGAGTGCCCGCACTTCCGCAGCAACAAGAAAATACGGGTGGCATGGGGCTTCAAGAAGCTTTACGATGATATGCCCGCACGCATCTCCCGTGCCATTCACCTCAATCTGGAAGCCATATTCAACCATTCGCCCTATTACCGGTATCGCAACCAGAAGCTGGGACTTACTCCGAAGCAGCAGGAGTGCATCCGCCAGGTATGCCGGAAGCATGGCTGGAAAGAGGAGATACAGTTCGACCGGTACACCGAGGAATACGACTGGTAAGCACACTGTCGGTATTCCACCGCAGGGTAGCCGGCATTCCACCACAGGATACCTCAACTACCGGCAGGTGGTACAGGGAATACCAACCGTTGGTAGCTCTTGTACCACGCAGTGGTACGTGCCGTACCTTAGTAAGGTACTTCTCGTACCAAACTGTGGTACGGACAGTACCAAGCAAGGAAATTTATTGGTACATGCATACAACTGACCGCCAGCAAGGTACACAATATGAATTTACGAACATATTTTCACTATCTTTGTTCCCTGTATCAGCAGGATTATACAAAACGGAAACATGAAATACGGAGTAAATAGAAAAGTATTGCTTATTACCGCCGGAGTGGTATGGATTATAGCCGGGGTCAATATCCTCAGGATAGGAATAATGACATGGCTGACAGATTCCCAATACTGGCTTTTCAAGATAGGAGAGGCCACAGTCGTGTTCCTTCTCTTCTTTTTGTTTGTTTTCAAAAGGCTTTATTACAAGCACACCAAACGTATCGGAGAAAAGAAGAAAGAGAAGAACTGCCCTTTTTCTTTCTTTGACGTAAAAGGCTGGATTATAATGGTCTTCATGATAACGTTCGGCGTCACGATGCGCTCGTTCCATATATTGCCGGACGCGTTTATTTCGGTGTTCTATACCGGACTGTCGCTTGCGCTTATCTTCACCGGAGTATTGTTTATACGCTATTGGTGGATAAACCGGAAAGGCAATCTCTTTACTCCGCCGCCCGAAGAATGAAAGTGGTGGCGCCGATGGTTACAATGGCTCCGTCCTCAATGCGGATACGGTCTTTGTCACCCAGAATTTCATTGTTCAGGAAAGTGCCCGTCAGGCTGGGGGCGTCGCGCAGGGTATAGATAAGGTTGCCTTGCTTGTTGCGCTTCACATTGATAATGCAGTGCGTACGGTCCATGCTCATGTCCGAGGTTTCTATCGGGACATTGACAACCGTCCCTACGCAGCGGCGGCCGATTTTATTGTCTCCCTCCTGTAGCGGCAGCACTTGCTTGAATCCGAAAACATTCTCAATGACCGTAATGCTTCCGAAGGCTTCCTTGTATTCGGTTTCGTCCAGATTCTCCTCTTTCTGCGGAGCTTTCATCTTTGTCTTGCCCAAACGTATGCTGAACTGCTTCTTACAGTTCTCGCAGACAAATACCAGGGACTGGCCTTCCGTATATTTTGTTTCGTCGAAAGTCAGATAGTTCTCACATTTGGGGCAACGGATACGTTTCATTGAATTGTCGGAATAGTTGATGGTTAATAATTGACTGTGAAGAAAGTTATCTTTTCAGAACCCAGGCACTCTTGTATGCTTCATTCTGGCGAATCAGGTTCAAGGCACGGTATGCCTCTTTTTCCGTGGCACAGGACTGAATGCTGACGCGCATCTTGCCGTCGCCGATAATCGCTTTAGCTCCTGCATAACCTTTGGCAACCAACTGCTGTGCTATGGTGTCGGCGTCTTTTTCAGAACCCACGCTGGCTATGATAATATGATAAGGTGTCTTTACGGCTTGAACGGCAGGAGCGGCAACTGTGGGCGTTGCTTTAGGCTGAGCCGCAATTGTTGCAGCCTGCTGACGGACTTTTACTTCTTTTACGGCAACGGGAGCAACCGGTTTCTTGCCGGCGCTACGGGTGGTTTTCGCCTTCTTACCCGTTTCCTGCTGATGGATGACAATCGGAGTGATGGCCAATGACTGCTTTTCTATCTGCCCGAACAAATCACCGGGCAGTAGCCGCGCATAGTTGGCTTCCATCACTTCGGTGTTTTCTACGGGTGCGGGAAGAAAAAAGAACAGAGCCGCAACGGCAATCATGGCAACGGCATTCGCCAGATAAGAAGTGTTGATTCGCATCCCATACTTACGCTTCTTTTCTTCCCGGACAACCGGTGCGAAAGGAATAGTCTTGCTTCCGTTCCGGCAGGGCTTGTGCAAGACTTCCAGTTCCTGCATTTCAAAACTGCCAAGCCCGTATAAGTAAGGAGTGGTAAGCTTATCGTCGTAAGGTGTGAAATCGTAGGAATCATGAATGTTATAGCGCAATTCGCCGATATTGGGCAAATCCGCTTTTCCATTCTCATGAAGAAGAGCCAGCAGTTCTTTCACCGATTTGCCTACAATCCTGGTGGCATCGGAAAAATCCGTATCATACACAGCCATGTAGGATTGCACCAACAGCCCGTCGTTCATCTTCAGTTGCGGATTGAAGCCGATGATGCGGGTAGGGGGCAAAAACGTATTTTCTTCCGCCACTCTCATTGCCGGAGTGTAGTGAGCGACAAATCCGCCCAACCCCGGAACAATGACACAATCATTCTCCAATAATAATGCTTCTATGTGCTGTGCTAATTCAATCATGCTACAAAAGTAGCGGTTTTATCGGATATATGCCACTTTCGGGCTGCTTTTCTTACTAAGAATTTATAAACACGGCAAACTTTGGAAACTCCTTTATCGCCCATGACCGATATATTAGATTTTTTTCCTACTTTTGCACCGTTTTCTACGTTTCTCTTTAATTAGGACTATAAACTATATTATATATTCGATAATGAACACAGATAACTGTCAGCACTTAACCAAATACAGACTATTTGCCGTAATGCGTATTCCTATCTGTTTGTTGGCCATTATTCTTGCAGGTAGCGGTATGGCAACGGCACAGGTTTCGCCTTTTGTGGAATATGGAGCCACCGTGCACACGGGCGACAATACTCCTTTGTGGCAAGTGAGCAACCAACAGGGGCTCGGCTCTATTTACGACAATACGTATATACGGGGCGGACTGGGCTACAAACACCGGCTCGGCAAGTGGAAGTTCGAAGAAAAGCTGGACATGGTAGCAGCCGTGGGCATGAACTTCAAGGGCGATAAGGACATTTTTATCCAGCAGGCCTATATAGATGCACGTTACAAGTGGCTGGGAATTTTTGCCGGAAGCCGCGAGAAAGGCGCTCCATTGCTGAATAACGCTTTGAGTAGCGGCGACATGACATGGTCGGGCAACGCGAGGCCGATTCCGCAAATAATGATAGGCATCCCCGAATACTTGTATGTCCTTCCGCGTTTCGCCATTAAAGGTGAAATCTCTTACGGATGGTTCACCGATAACAAATATCAGGAACGGAAGGTAGGAGCAGGGCATTGGTACACAAAAGACATCAAATATCATCATAAAGAAGGATTTGTCCGCGTCGGTGTGCCCAACGGAAAATGGCAGCTCGACATCGGCATGACGCTCGATACGCAATTCGGCGGAACGCTGGTGAATGCGGACGGCAGCACGGTAAATCTGGGCAATACGCTGAAAGATTATTTCAGAGTATTTATCCCCGGCTCCGGCGGTGAGGACAAACCCTGGAACGACAGCAACTTCTATCAGGGCAACTTCCTGGGCAGCGAACAGATAAAGCTGACCCACCGTTCCGATAAATTCTCTATCAGCGCATACCTGTGCAATCATTTCGACGACTTCTCCGCCATGGGCAAGCAGAACGGTTGGGACGGATTATGGGGACTTGAAATGAACTTCAACAACTTCAAGCCCGTCAATGCGGTTGTGTTCGAGTTCCTGCAGACCACCAATATGAGCGGTCCGCTGCACGGCTTGCACGAACCCGAAGAAGGTCCCGTACACAAGACCGGCGGTTCCGACAACTATTACAACAACGGCCTTTACCCCGGCTGGGCGCATTGGGGCATGATGATAGCCAATCCGTTGATTGCTTCGCCTATCTATAACCGGGACGGTGACATGACGTTCAAGTACAACCGCATAAAAGCGCTGCACATCGGCTGGAGCGGACAAATAACTTCCGAATGGAGCTACATAGCCAAAATGAGCCACAACAGAACATGGGGTACTCCCGGTGCTCCCACACTGGATATTCTGGAGAACTTTTCGGCCTATGCCTCGTTCTCTTATTCTCCCGAAAGATGGAAAGGCTGGAACTTCAACGCCTCTCTCGCTTTGGATATGGGAGATATATACGGAGACAACTTCGGATTTCAAATGAAAATACATAAAACATTCTAAAGCAATGAACTACATACAGACAGAAATTGACGGCGTATGGATCATCGAACCGAAAGTGTTCAATGATGCACGCGGCTACTTCATGGAAGCCTTTAAGGAAGAAGAATTCCGTGCCAATATCGGCGATGTACATTTTGTACAGGACAACGAATCAAAATCCTCTTTCGGCGTACTGCGCGGGTTGCATTATCAGAAAGGCGAATACAGCCAGGCGAAACTGGTACGTGTCATAAAAGGTAAAGTTTTGGATGTTGCGGTCGATTTACGCCGTTCTTCTCCTACGTTCGGCAAGTACGTCAGCGTGGAACTGAGCGAAGAGAACAAGCGTCAGTTCTTTATTCCCCGCGGTTTTGCCCATGGCTTTCTGGTACTGAGCGAAGAGGCAATCTTTACCTACAAAGTAGATAACGGTTATGCTCCGCAGGCGGAAGCATCGATTCGCTTCAATGATGAAACCATAGGCATCGACTGGCCGGTTGCGGAATCTCAGTTCATATTATCGGAGAAAGACGGACATGCCGTATCTTTCAAAGATGCGGAATATTTTGAATAAGATATGAAGATAGCCATTGTCGGTACGGGGTACGTCGGTTTGGTAACCGGTACTTGTTTTGCTGAAATAGGTGTCAATGTCATTTGCGTCGACACAAACAGCGAAAAGATAGAAGCATTGAAGCAGGGTATTATCCCAATCTATGAAAACGGATTGGAGGAAATGGTAAACCGGAACGCGAAAGCAGGACGCCTGCAATTCACGACTTCTCTGGAAAGTTGCCTGAACGAAGTGGATGTTATATTCAGCGCCGTGGGTACTCCGCCCGACGAGGATGGCAGTGCAGACCTGAGTTATGTGCTTGAAGTGGCGCGTACCATCGGGCGTAACATGACGAAATATGTATTGGTGGTAACCAAAAGCACCGTGCCCGTAGGCACCGCCGGAAAGGTGCGCATGGCTATCCAGGACGAATTGGATAAGCGGGGAGTACAGATAGACTTCGATGTAGCTTCCAATCCCGAATTCCTGAAAGAAGGAAATGCGGTAGCAGACTTCATGAGCCCCGACCGGGTAGTGGTGGGAGTGGAGTCCGAACGTGCAAAGAAACTGATGAGCAAACTCTACAAACCGTTTCTGCTGAACAACTTCCGCGTTATCTTCATGGATATTCCGTCTGCCGAAATGACCAAATACGCAGCCAACTCCATGCTTGCCACCCGCATCAGCTTCATGAACGACATTGCCAACCTGTGCGAGCTGGTGGGAGCCGACGTCAATATGGTACGCAGCGGCATCGGTTCCGATACGCGTATCGGCCGTAAGTTCCTCTATCCGGGCATCGGATATGGCGGTTCGTGCTTCCCGAAAGACGTAAAGGCATTAATCAAGACCGCCGAACAGAACGGTTACCGGATGCGTGTGCTCCAGGCTGTAGAGGAAGTCAATGAAAAGCAGAAAAGCATCTTGTTTGAAAAACTGCAACGGCACTTCAACGGCGATTTGCACGATAAGACAATTGCCTTGTGGGGATTGGCTTTCAAGCCGGAAACAGACGACATGCGCGAGGCGCCTTCGCTGATTCTGATTGACAAGTTGCTGAATGCCGGTTGTAAAGTGCGTGTGTACGATCCGGCTGCCATGACGGAGTGCCGCCGCAGGATAGGCGACAGCGTCTGCTATGCCACCGATATGTACGATGCCGCACTCGATGCGGATGCCTTGATGCTGGTGACGGAATGGAAAGAATTCCGCCTGCCGTCATGGGTCGTTATCAAAAAAGCCATGAGAACCCCGGTGTTACTGGACGGTCGTAATATCTACGAAAAGAAAGAAATAGAAGAACTTGGATTTACCTACCACTGTATAGGTAAATAAAGGAAGGAGATAGACATGAAAAAACTCGTAATAGAGTTGTGCTGCGTCATAGCGTTGGCTGCATGCGGTAATGGTAAAGAGCAAAAAACAGTCGAAGAAGACGCTATGGCCAAGGCTCTGCTTCAGGGTGTCTGGATAAATGATGAAACCGAACTGCCCCTGATGCGTATAGAAGGAGATACCATATACTATGCCGATCCTCAGAATATCCCCGTATCATTCAAGATTATACGAGATACGATGTATGTGTACGGCAATCATACCGTGACTTACAAGATTGACCGACAGACAGAATACAGCTTCTGGTTTCATTCATTGGCAGATGAGATTATAAAACTGCATAAATCGGAAAATCCGGAGGATATACTCGCCTTTGAAAACAAGGAAGTGGAAGTCATACCCACTACGGAAGTGGTGAAAAAGGACAGCGTAGTGATGTACAAAGGCACACGCTACCGGGGATATGTGTACGTCAACCCTTCGACAATGAAAGTCGTCCGCTCATCCTATTCAGAGGGTGGCATCAGCGTGGACAATGTCTATTATGACAATGTCATACATATTTGCGTGTATGAGGGCAGACGAATGTTGTATGGCAAAGACATTACCAAGAAGGCATTTGCCGGCATCTTTCCCGAAGATATTCTGAGTCAGATGATTCTTGCCGATATGAATTTTATGGGAGTTGATAATAAAGGCTACCAATATCAGGCAACCTTACGCGTGCCGGAAAGCTCCGTATATAGTCTGGCAGATATTACCATCGGATTCGATAATCGGATGGACATAAAAAAAGCGGAATAAATTCCGCTTTTTACTTATTCCTGCTTCTTTGCCTGAGTGGGCTTTTTGCTGCCGTCCCTGCGTTTGTTATTATTTCTGTTGCCGCCTTTGCCGGTTCCGTTGTTCCGGCGTCCGCCGCCTTTAAAGCTGCTGCGTTTGCGTCCGTCATTGGAGCGCGGCTTGTATTCGGGAGCTTCACCCAACTCTTCCGGCACAGGTATCTTATAGATTTCTTTTTCCAGGAAATTCTCTATGCTCTTGAAATTCGTCTGTTCCTTTTCATTGACGAAAGTAAGGGCTACACCGTCATTGTTGGCACGTGCCGTACGTCCGATGCGGTGCACGTAATCTTCACTGTCATGCGGCACATCATAATTGATAACCAAACGGATGTCATCTATATCGATACCGCGCGCCACAATATCGGTGGCAACCAGAATATTGATTCGTCCCGCCTTGAACTCGTACATTACTTCCTCACGCTGCGCCTGCTCAAGGTCGGAGTGCATTTCCCCAACGTTCAGCTTCATTTGCTTCAGGGCTTTGGCCACCTCTTTCACCTTCAACTTGGAAGAAGCGAAGATAATGACACGTTCGGGTGTCTGCTCGGCGAAAAGACTGCGGATGATACCCAATTTCTGGTTCTCATAGCATATATAGGCAGCCTGTACGATTTTCTCGGCAGGTTTGGAAACGGCAAGTTTCACTTCTGCCGGATTATGCAGAATGTTTTGCGCCAACTGTTGTATCTTGGCAGGCATCGTAGCCGAAAACATAATGGTCTGACGCTCCTTAGGCAGGAATTTCACAATCTGCATAATGTCATCATAAAATCCCATATCGAGCATACGGTCTGCTTCATCCAAAATGAAATAGGAGACGCGTGAAAGGTCTACATATCCCAGACTGAGATGAGCTATCAGACGTCCCGGAGTAGCGATTACAACATCCGCTCCCAAAGTCAGTCCTTTTTTTTGCTGCTCGAAAAGCACTCCGTCATTACCGCCGTACACGGCCACGCTGCTTACCGGCATGAAATAGGAGAAACCTTCCATCTGCTGGTCTATCTGCTGAGCCAGTTCCCGTGTAGGGGCCATTACTATACAGTTGATGGAATCTTCGGGATGCCCGCCTTCCGAAAGCTTGTTCAATATAGGTAACAGATAGGCGGCTGTTTTTCCGGTCCCGGTTTGTGCAACAGCTATCAAATCCCGGCCTTCGAGTATAACAGGTATTGATTTTTCTTGTATCGGAGTGCACTCGTCAAAGCGCATTGCGTCCAGTGCTTCAAGCACATTATCATTTAAATTTAGTTCAGAAAACTTCATGTATTTCTTTATATTTGCTGCAAAGATAATGCAAACCGGGGGCAGAACAAAATAAGCCCGCTTAAAAAACAGGCTCCTATGATAATTAATTATCGCAGGAGCCTGTGAATTTTATCGTACGGACTTATTTTACCGCGGAATATCTATATAGGAATCCTTGAATCCCAAGAAATAAAGCACTCCGTCCAAGCCGATGGTATTAATGGACTGCTTGGCATTTGCCACAACTTTAGGCTTGGCATGAAAAGCAATGCCCAATCCGGCTATCCCCAGCATCGGCAAGTCATTGGCTCCGTCACCTACTGCAATGGTCTGTGCTATATCCACTTTCTCAACCTGCGCTATCAGACGCAGCAGTTCCGCTTTGCGTTTGCCGTCCACTACATCGCCGAGATAACGTCCGGTCAGTTTGCCATTCTCTATTTCCAGTTCATTGGCATATACATAGTCAATGCCATATTTCTGCTGGAGATAATGTCCGAAGTAAGTGAAACCACCTGAAAGAATAGCTATTTTATAGCCATATTTCTTCAGAACATACATCAGTCGGTCGACCCCCTCCGTAATAGGCAGGTTCTCGGCAATCTCCTGCATGACAGATTCGTCCAACCCTTTCAATAATGCCACCCGCTCGCGGAAGCTCTCTGTAAAGTCTATTTCTCCCCGCATGGCACGTTCCGTGATAGCCTTTACCTGCTCGCCGACACCTGCACGAATGGCCAGTTCGTCGATAACTTCGGTCTCTATCAGTGTGGAGTCCATATCAAAACAGATAAGGCGGCGCATACGGCGATACATATTATCCAACTGGAAAGAGAAATCCATTTCCAACTCACTGGCCAGCCGCATCAGTTCTTCTTGCATGCCGATACGGTCCTTAGGGGTGCCTCGTACGGAAAATTCAATGCAGGCACGCGTCTTTGTATCGCATTCGTCCAACGGAATACGCCCTGTAAGACGTTTGATGGCATCAATGTTCATTCCTTGCTCTGCCAGAATACGGGTCACCGCCGAAATCTGACGGGCAGACAACTTACGTCCGAGCAACGTGAGAATGTAACGGTTCTTGCCCTGCATGCTCACCCAGTCCTCATATTCTTTTGCTGTAATAGGGTAGAAGCGGATGGTGACACCCAAAGACGATGCCTTGAAAAGCAGCTCTTTCATGATAAAGCCGGAATGTTGTTCTTCCGTCTTACATAAAATACCTAACGACAGGGTGTTATGGATGTCGGCTTGTCCGATGTCAAGAATGGTTGCATCGTACTTGGCAAGAATTTCTGTAACCGAAGCCGTCAGTCCCGGACGGTCTTCACCTGTTACGCGGATCAGGATAAGTTCTGTACTTAATGGTTTCATAAGTTGTCTATTAATAGGATAACAAGCCACAAAAGTAAGGAAAAATCCCGCCTTTTATGCTAAATAACATAAAAAATTGCACTGAAAAAGTGAGAAAATTGCTTGTTTATTTGGAAGTTTCTTTAAGAATTACTTACCTTTGCACCCGATTTCAGAATTAAAGGCTTTGAGTATCAATGAATTCCTCTCATTGCAAGGTCTGAGAAGATGACATTCCGGGAAGAAATCACTGCCAAAAAGGACAGTCCCGGATAGTATTAACCAAAATCGTGTTACATGAAATATGTAAAATGGATTTTTGTTGTATTACTAATTGGTTCCTTGACTTCTTTTGTAGAAAAAGACAAACCGACCGGCGGTTTGAATGTGGGTGACATAGCCCCGGACTTCAAAATCCAATCTATGTCTGCCGGGCAACCGTTAGCCGAACTTTCGGACATGAAAGGCAAATATGTGTTGCTTAGCTTTTGGGCAAGTTATGACGCGCACTCCCGGATGCAAAACGCGAGTTTGAGCAATGTGCTTCGTTCCGCTTCCCGCAATGAAAATGTAGAAATGGTTTCCGTCTCATTCGATGAGTATCAGTCTGTTTTTAAGGAAACCGTTCGTAAGGACCAAATAGTTACGCCCACCTGTTTCGTGGAAACTAAAGGCGAGTCCTCCGGCTTATTCAAGAAATATCGCTTAGGTCGCGGATTTACTAACTATTTACTGGATGAAAATGGTGTGATTATTGCCAAAAACATCTCTGCTGCAGAACTTTCGGCTTACTTGAATTAAGCGCTTCAATGCATAGCATGGCAATGAAGGGATTAAAGAACCTGTAAGAAGAAAGTGGGGATTCTTCCGACAAAGGCGGTCTGTCCGCCTGAAAAGAAAGAAGAACAAAACAAAAGAGGAAATGAATACAACAAAAAAGCCGTCCCGCACTTGTGGAAACACAAGAGCGGGACGGCTTCTTATTTTTTATACTATTCTGCGGTATGCTTTGACAACAGCTTTCTACAGTTGCCTACTTCGGCGCTTTCTTATACAAATAGAATGCTATGAATGCATAAAGCAGGTTCGGTATCCATACCGCTATGACGGGCGGCACATTACCATTTACTGCAAATGTAGAGGCAATCGTCTGGAACAGGATATACGAGAAACTTAATCCCAAGCCTATGCCCAAATGCAATCCCATACCGCCTTTTGTCTTTTTCGAAGAAAGAGATACGCCAATCAGCGTCAGGATAAACGAGGCAAAAGACATGGCTATGCGTTTATGATATTCTATCTCGAACTCCTTGATATTGGCAAAACCGCGTTGCCGTTGCCGGTCTATGTACTCGCTCAACTGAGGGCTGGTGAGCATTTCCTGCTGGTTTTTCATTATGAGGAAGTCGGCAGGTTCCATAAAGAGAATGGTATCCAGCCGCTCTCCTTTAACGATGCTTTCGCGCATACCGTCCATTTCACGGATCATGTAGTCCTTCACCTTCCATTTGTGGACGGCTGCCGTATCGTAAGTAATGCTGCGTGCGGTAAGATGGGACACTAACTGCTTGTCCTTGAACTTATCGAGCGAAAAGCGGTAACCCGTTTTGCTGTAATCCTCAAAGCGCTCTATATAGGCAATGACTCCCGAATCGACCTCCAACTGAATATTGCGGGCTGTGGTGGACTTGCGGGGCTTATAGTATTTGTCCTCAAAATTAAGTCGCGTAACACTGCCTTTAGGAATGACATACGAACCGAGACAGAACGTAGTGATTGCGATAATAGCTGCCGACACCATATAAGGACGCAGCATGCGCTTAAAACTCATTCCCGTAGAGAACATTGCGATAATCTCCGAGTTCTCCGCAAGTTTGGAAGTAAAGAAGATTACTGCGATGAAGACAAACAGCGGACTGAACAGATTGGCAAAGTAGGGGATGAAGTTCATGTAGTAATCGAAGATAATGGCTTGCCATGGCGCTTCATGAGACATGAAGCGGTCCATTTTTTCATTAAAGTCGAATACTACGGCGATAGAAATAATCAGGGCTATGGCAAACACGTATGTTCCCAGGAACTTCTTGATGATGTACCAGTCCAACCGCTTGAGGAACTTATTTTTCCCGACAGGCAGCTTGATGTCTTTCAGTATCTTCCAGTCAATCTTTCTCATAATCTTGTCGATACACGTTGTACCATCATCGGTTTCCATGTAGAGAAATCACCGGCAATAATATGCTTGCGGGCTTCACCGGCAAGCCAAAGGTAAAATGCCAGATTGTGAATGGAAGCAATCTGCATGGCCAGCAACTCCTGTGCATGGAAGAGGTGGCGCAGATAGGCCTTACTATATAATGTATCTACGTAAGATGCACCGTCTGCCTCAATAGGAGAGAAGTCGGTTTCCCATTTCTTGTTACGCATGTTGATGATACCGTCTTTTGTAAACAGCATACCGTTGCGTCCGTTACGTGTAGGCATTACGCAGTCGAACATGTCAACTCCGCGTTCGATGCCTTCCAGAATGTTCACAGGTGTACCTACGCCCATCAGATAACGAGGCTTGTCCTTCGGCAGTATCTCATTCACCAGCTCTATCATTTCGTACATCTTCTCCGTAGGTTCGCCCACAGCCAAACCGCCGATGGCATTGCCCTCGGCTCCTTTGGAGGCTATGAACTCGGCCGAGCGCTTGCGAAGGTCGGGATAAACACACCCCTGCACGATAGGGAAAAGAGCCTGATGATAGCCGTATTTGGGTTCTGTTTCATTGAACCGCGTGATACAACGGTCCAGCCAACGATGCGTCATTTCCATGGACTTTTTGGCATAGGCATACTCTGCATCACCCGGAGTACACTCGTCAAAGGCCATCATAATGTCTGCCCCGATGGTACGTTCAATGTCCATTACCCTTTCCGGAGTGAAAATGTGTTTGCTTCCGTCGATGTGCGAACGGAACTCAGCACCCTCTTCACGCAACTTGCGGATACCTGCCAAGGAAAAGACCTGAAAACCTCCGCTATCGGTCAGCATCGGACGGTCGAAGCCGTTGAACTTGTGCAATCCGCCGGCTTTTTCAATAACATCCAATCCGGGACGCAAATAAAGATGATAGGTATTACCTAATATTATCTGCGCCTTTATATCTTCTTTCAACTCTGTCAAATGCACGCCTTTTACGGTTCCCAACGTACCTACCGGCATAAAGATAGGCGTTTCAATCTGTCCGTGGTCGGTGGTAATCAAACCTGCACGGGCATTTGTCTTGCTGTCTGTATACTGTAACTCAAATGTCATTCTTCTTACTTTTCTATCTTTTCTTTTTTAACGGACAAGTCAATGGCATCAGCTACCTTTTCATCAGTCAGCGCAATGGCAAACACTTCTTTTACGTCTTTCACATAGTGGAAAGTCAGTCCTTTCAGATAAATTTCCTGTATCTCTTCAATGTTCTTACGATTCTCGTCGCTGAGGATAATCTCCTTGATGCCGGCACGTTTGGCAGCCAGAATCTTTTCCTTGATACCACCTACGGGAAGAACTTTTCCGCGCAGCGTGATTTCGCCTGTCATGGCAAGATTGGCCTTTACTTTTCTCTGCGTAAGTGCGGATGCCAGCGAAGTAGCCATTGTTATACCTGCCGACGGGCCATCTTTGGGGATAGCTCCTTCGGGAACATGAACATGGATATTCCAATTGTCGAAAATCTCTTCATCAAGATTCAGCAGCGAAGCATGAGACTTGATATACTCCAATGCCAGCATAGCCGATTCTTTCATTACATCACCCAGGTTTCCGGTCAGTGTCAAGCGACCGCCTTTACCGCGGCTGAGACTGGTTTCGACAAACAGAATCTCACCGCCGACAGCAGTCCATGCCAAGCCCGTAACTACACCGGCATATTCATTGCCTTGATATTTGTCGCGTGTATATTCGGGAGCACCCAGGAATTCGTACAAATCGCCCGGCTTGATTTCTGTTTTTGCGAAATAGCCGTCCGTGGCATATTGGCGAGCCGATTTGCGAAGAATTTTTCCAATCTTCTTTTCCAATTCACGTACACCGCTTTCACGGGTATAAGACTCGATGATTGCTTCCAACGTATTCTTTGGAATCTTGATATCGCTCTTCTTCATACCGTTTGCTTCCAGCTCTTTCGGAACCAAGTGGCGACGGGCAATTTCTATCTTTTCTTCGGTTATGTAGCCGCTTACTTCAATCAACTCCATACGGTCGAGCAACGGCCCCGGAATTGTGTTCAGATTATTGGCGGTAGCAATGAACATCACCTTCGACAAGTCATAATCCACATCCAGGAAGTTGTCGTGGAACGTAGTATTCTGTTCCGGATCAAGCACTTCGAGCAGAGCGGAAGAAGGGTCGCCCTGACGGTCGGCACTCACCTTGTCTATCTCGTCCAATATAAATACGGGATTGGAAGAACCGGCTTTAATCAGACTCTTGATAATACGTCCGGGCATTGCTCCGATATACGTCTTGCGATGTCCGCGTACTTCCGCTTCATCATGCACGCCACCCAAGGACATACGGATATACTTCCGCTTCAAAGCAGCGGCTATAGAGCGCCCCAAAGAGGTCTTACCCACACCCGGAGGACCATACAGACAGATGATAGGCGACTTCATATCTCCTTTCAGCTTCAATACGGCAAGGTGCTCCAATATACGCTCTTTTACCTTCTCCAGGCCGTAATGGTCTTTATTCAACGTCTTCTCTGCATTAGTCAGGTTCAGATTATCCGTTGTATAAACGCCCCACGGCAAACTCATCATAGTCTGCAAGTAGTTCAGTTGCACACTGTAATCGGGCGATTGCGGATGCATGCGCTCCAACTTATCCACTTCTTTCAGGAATGTACTTTTTACTTCTTCATTCCATTTTATGGTTTCAGCTTTTTTGCGCATTTCTTCCAACTCCTGCTCCTGGCTGCCACCACCCAATTCATCCTGAATGGTTTTAATCTGCTGTTGCAGGAAATATTCGCGCTGTTGCTGGTCTATATCCTCGCGGGCGCGCATTTGGATAGACTCCTTAATCTCGGCAAGCTGCACTTCCCGATTCAAAATCTCAAGCAAACGATAAGTACGGGCACGCAATGCGTCAATACGCAGCAACTCTATCTTTTCATCCTTCTTCAAGGGCAGATTGGTACAGATAAAATCTACCAAAAACATCGGGTTATTAATGTTTTTGATGGCGAATGCAGAGTCTTGCGGAAACATTTCCGAGGATTTTATGTAACGCACGGTCAAATCCTTACATGCTTCTACCAATGCCTGAAATTCCTTGTCATCTTTAGCAGGTATCTCTTCATTGAGGGTAGTTACACGCCCTTTCAAATAAGGAGCCACTTCCATTATTTCTTTCAACTCAATGCGTTTGGAACCTTGCAGAATAACAGTCGTTGTCTGATCCGGCATTTCCAATACACGGACAATCTTGGCAACCGTACCGATTGTATGCAAGTCCTCAAGTACAGGCTCCTCCGTATCAGCAGCTTTCTGACACACTACAGCTATATATGAACTTTTCTTTTCTGCCTCACGCACCAATTTTAAGGAAGACTTTCTTCCAACGGATACCGGCATAAACACACCCGGAAACAAAACCATGTTCCGAAGAGGCAATACCGGAAGGATTTCATCAACCTCAATATCCATCAATTGTTCTTCATTCCCCTCAAAATCAGCAATTACAGAAAATGCATTTTCATTCCTATCTTCGATATCACTAAAGTAATTTCTTTTCTTCATTTCATTCTTTTTAGTTTATGTCATATTGGCAGGCCAATAAGGCGCTTGCAAAGTTAGCTATTTCTTCTGTATAAACGGGTGTCCTTTCTTTAAAAAGACAAAAACGATGCCAAAATTGCCGTTATTTTGTCGGCTTTGATTATTTTTGAGTCCGATTAACAAAGACAAATATGCCGAATCCTTATTTTCAGTTCAAACAATTTACCGTCCGACACGACAAATGCGCCATGAAGGTAGGTACAGACGGGGTGTTATTAGGAGCGTGGGCTCCGGTTCAAGATGTTAAACGGATTCTTGATGTAGGAGCGGGTAGTGGCTTAATATCCTTACAATTAGCACAGCGTAATCCGGAAGCGGTAATTACCTCTGTCGAGATAGATCCGGCAGCGGCGGCACAAGCCCAAGAGAATATTCAATCGTCCCCCTGGAGCAATCGGATGGAAGTTGTATGCTGCGACTTCCGCAAGTATCACCCGGAAGATAAATTCGACCTGATCGTTTCCAACCCGCCTTATTTTGTTGACGCCCTGAGATGCCCTGACAATCAGCGCTGCATGGCACGGCACACGAGTGAGCTGAACTATGAACTTCTTTTTGGGCATTCGGCGCACTTATTATCGGAACAGGGAGTTATAAGCATTATCATTCCGGCCGAAGTTGAAAGAACAGTGATTGATACGGCCTGGAAATATAATTTTCATCCACATCGCCGTTTGCATGTTTTTACCAAACCCGGAAAACCTTGCCGGCGCGTGTTGCTGACTTTCGGCCGGCAAAGCATATCATGTATTGAGGACAGTCTTTACATAGAAGGAGAGAAACACGAACAATTTACCCCGGAGTACATTGCGCTGACCAAAGACTTTTATTTAAAGATGTAATGTTCTTGATAACTCATTAAAGAATAAGGAAAATCTCTATAGATAATAGGAAAATGTATCGCCAACAAATAGTCCGGCTACTATTCTTAATTCGTTAAACAGTTATTGCCCTTGCGTCAGACATCTGTTACTCTTGCGTTAGACGATTGTTTAACGAAAGGGCAACAGATGTCTGACGAATTATTATTTGCAGTCAAAGGCAGTAATAAATGCGAAATAAGGTCTAATGGATTATTGTAACCCGCCATAATTTATACATAGCAACAAGAACCCCTTAGGGTTAAACATCCCCTGAACCACGAAAATTATAGTCGAATCGGATTTCTACGTTAAGCCGTCAATACAACCGCCCAATCGAGCAACAAAAAAGGAGCTACATTTTACTGTAACTCCTTGATTCTTATCAGTCGGGGTAGCGGGATTCGAACCCACGACCCCCTGCTCCCAAAGCAGGTGCGCTAACCTTATTAATATCATCATTAAATAACTGGCATTAAATTGATTAGCTTATATCTACTTTTCGCTTAAATGAAGCGGTTTAACTCTTGGTTTAACTTGGAGGAAAAACAAGAAGTGTTTGACAATAATTTAATAATCTCTTTTGCAGAATAAACCTGCATTGCAAAAATAGCAATTATAAAATGAAGTTTCAAATATCCATATAGTTATTCAAAGTAAGCATAGTACTTTTTTGAATTGGGGTCTATAAAACTAACTTTCACTAAAAAAGGTACTATTATTAATTGAAACACATTATAGCTGTTATATACTGCTTATTCATGAAAATGCATAAATAAAGGCGGCAAAGATAATCAATGCCGCCTTTTATATCTTAATATCAAATTGGAATCATTTATTAATATTGCTACTATTCTTCCACGACTATATTAGTAAATTTGTTCCAACCATCGGCATGACGATATGCTGCATAGCTTCCTTTGGATATATGTAACACACAATTATCAAGAAGAACATCTCTAAACGCATCGTCATAAATGTCTCGATAACTGGGAGGAGTTGGAGCATAAATATAAATATCTTTTAATTGCTCACAACCACTAAAACAGCCATCATTCATAAATTTTAAACTTGCAGGTAAAATTACTTTTTCCAATTTCGTACAACCCATAAAAAGATTGTCAGATAATTCAGTAAATCCATTAGGCAATTCCACCTGCTGTATTCCTGTATCTGAGAATGCGTTGTGTTCTATTGTTACAAGACTTTTCGGTAAATCTATTTGAGATAGATTGGAGCATTGGGTAAACGCATTATTGCCAATAAAAGCCACATTTTTCATAGTGATAGATGATAAATTTTGGCACATTAAAAATGTAGCTTCTTCTATGCGTGTCACTTTAAAGGGAATGTTAATTGATTTTATAGCTGTTTGTGCGAACGCAAACATTCCTATTTTCTCTAATGTACTTGGCAAAGAAACGATTTGTAATCTTGTACATCCGTCAAAAACTTCCCAACCGATTTCTTTACAATTTTTGGGCAGTATGATTGATATTAATTTGGAGTCGAAATCACTTAGTGAGCTTTCTGAAAGAGTCCATGAAAAAGCTTTATTCATTAAACTTTTTACATCGGTATCAGCTAAATCCAAGTAAGACAGATTTCCTCGTTTACTTGTCATGTCATTCAAAACTATAAAATCATCATCATTTAAGCTACCAGTTAAAGTCAATTCATTTATTTGAAATAATTGCTCACTATTTATCAGATTTTCTAAAGTTCCAGCTACATCAAGGTGTATGGTTTTCTTAATCCAATTAGATTTTGGGGTCTGAATAATCTGAATAGTGTCTTGTTTCAAGATAGCAGGACTATCAATTATGATATGCCCTTTTCTTATTTCATTAGAATAGTTTTCTTCTATGTCAAAGTATAATCTATTCCCATTTGACCTAACATATTTTATCCAATAATATTCAGCCGGAACAATAGGAGTATAATAAACATTTGCATCTATGTCGATATGGACGGATGTCGTTTCGCCTACTATCTCATATAGTTTATTATGAATATGTACATAACCTCCACTCTCTTGAATGATTTTTATCGTTTCGCTAATATTACTTGCTTTATTTGAGATTATTATCTCGCAATTTCTCTGATTTGGAGTGTCATTTTTATCAGTTTTCAAATAAATAATATGCTGTTCCAATCCCTTTGTTATTGGTTTATCAATCACTTTTATCCAACTGCAATCAGTGGGCAGTGATATGTCATAGTTTATATTTGAACTTAATTCTATTCCAACAGTTTCTCCATTGGCAGATATTTTATATTCTTTCTTTCCTATAATAATAGCATCTTTCTGTACCTGCATTATTTTCAAAGTGTCTTTCACTGCACTGTTCTTATCGTAAAAGATAATCTCTGCTTCTCTGCTGTCATAAGTTTCATTTGGAGCAATGGTATAATAAAGGGTATGGCTTGACATTCCACGAGTCTTTGCTGCGGACTGCACCCAATCCACATCGGGCATTTTGACATCAAATGCAAAATTGCTTTTTAAATCAACAGCAATCGTTTCTCCTTTGTCACTCACTGAATACTCGCTTTTAGTGAGCAACAGAACACCTTCTCCGCTTTGGTACACATGGACTGTTTCAGAAAATTCACCACTTTTGATTATAATTTCTCCGGTTCGTTTATCATATTCTTCGCTTGGTGCAATATCAAACGAAAGATTATTACTGGTTAATCCACGTGTTTTAGCTGATTGGCTAATCCAATTTTTGGATGTTTCCGATATAATTACTTCATACTGGATATTGGCTTTTACTTCCACATTGATTTTACCGCCATTTTTACCTACTTCAAATTTATTTGCTGTAAGGGTTAAAGCGTTTTGTTGCTTTTGGTTGATGATAACAGTTCTGCTTGTGCCACCTGCTGCTATGGTAAGAGACACATTCCTATCATCATAGCCTTTGTTTGCTGCCACTCTGATTTGAATGTTGTTATCTCCTGCTTTTCCATTTAAAGGAGTAACCGTACACCAATTCTCACCATTAGCGGTATTGGCAAGGCTTACAGTCCAATCTCTGTTAGTTGAAAAAGACAATGTTTCTTCCCCACCATTAGCTTCAAAATCGAAAGAAATATCACTAATTGTAATTTCATCTATAACTGGTTCCAATGGCTTTGTGTCTAATTCATCATCGCCACAAGAACCCAATCCTGCGCATACAGCAATCAATAATAAAGCTGTCAATAATCTAAATATTTTCATATCAAGTTAGCTATTAAATTAGGAATTATGAATATTGTTTTCTTTAATCCGTTTTATGATTCTGTTTTTAATCGGGTCAAGGATAAAAAAGCTAATAATAACGAACAAGAGTACTCCTAAAAAGGCAAGAACCATAATAAGACTTATTCTGTCTTTCCAACCATTGTTATTAAACTCGTCAGAAAACAAATAGCATGGAATTAGAATGATAGGAATTAGAAACATCTGTATCCATGCAATAGAAAGAACTGTTTGATAAAGCTTACTTTCTCTTAGAGCTTCTTCTATTAAAGCCTCTTCCGCTTCTTGTTTTCTCTGTTGTTCTTGTCGCTCACGTGCAACAATTTTATCATAGGCACGTTGTGCTAATAGTTGTTTTTCCTTTTCAAGTTCAAGTTGTTTTTTGGTGATAAAGTACTTCTCAATATCTGATAAACTTTTGGGAGCGAATGTATCTCTTTGCAATTCATCAATCATAAAAGAATATTGATTTGTTCCGTCCAACTGCAAAGCAAAAATTATATCATCAACAAACGCAGGATGCAACATATACGAAGCACTCTTTGTGCTGATTAAAATAGATTGGTTTACTGGAATATATTTCCATGTAGCATTAGTTACTTCTCCACTTACAGAGATTATCAGACTACCGTCATGCTGAAATAAATATATCTCTTTGCAACCGGAGTCATTGAAAACAGACCATGATTTAGAGCAAAGAATGGCTTCTACATCTAAACTCTCGCTAAATTTCTTATATCTATTAAGAATATCCAGTAAGTAGGTTTTCATATTTGCACCTTTATGCTCACCTGCTCCCTACAATGAGCCATAAATAAAAAAAGATGTGGGAACACTATTTGCTTTATCTCGCTAACTGGCTTCTCGCATTGCCTTTGGTACGGATAAAACAATAGCAACCCACACCAATTTTGACAATATCTAAAAGCCTTATAAATATAAGGTAGGTATATATCAAATGGTGGGGTGCTACTGCTATCATCTTCGTACCGTTTCAAATTTTGCGAGAATTTGTTAGCGGAAGATAATTTCAATAACACCTTTCGTTAAATATGTCCTTCCAACTCCCTAACGCATTAGTTCATTAGAATTGGTACAAAGATAGCGAAAGGTTTTAAATCACTAAGCATGAAGTGAGGATTAATAGTGAATATCCTGCCCTCAAACATGAAATAATTTAAATTTAGAGTATTCAAAGATTTATAAACATAAGTTTTTTTATCTTTGTCTTTAGGATAAGTCTTTTATGTGGAGTAATGTTCAATATAATTTCAATTCATCATGGCATATAGGACGTTATATTTTATATTATTAAGTTGCCTTGTTCTTTGCTGTACTAATAAATCTTCGAAAAATGAAGTTGCAAATTTAGATAGTGTTCAAACAGCAAGGCTGGTTGTAAAATCTATTGATGTACCGAATGAAGAAACTACTCATGCGTATTATGATACGGCAAGAGTTCCTATTAAATATTTGCCAGAAGAAAATAAAGAAACAGATATTTATCTGGTGGTAGAAGTTATGCCAGAATTTCCTAATGGACTTAAAGCCTTATTTGATTTTATCTATGATAATTTGAAATATCCAAGTGATGCCATAGAAAAAGGAATACAAGGAAGAGTAACAGTCGGAGTTGTTATAGATGAAAACGGTTCAGTAACACAACCTAAAATACTAAAAAGCATATCATCCTCTTTAGATAAAGAAGCACTACGCATTGTATCAATTATGCCTAAATGGAAACCTGGCACACAAGATGGAGTACCCGTAAAAGTCAAATGCACATTTCCTGTAATATTTAAATTGCCTAATAATGATGATTTAAAAACTGATAGTCTTATAAAATCAACAGAAGAATGAACAACAAAATGTATTATGTTTTTTTAGGTAGGACAAATTTAGATTGGGGTATATAAGACTGACCTTGTTCTAAATTTGTCCTGCCTTTCAAAGTGACTTCACGACACCAATCCTGCTCTGACAAGCAACCTCTTGACTTGTGTAATCTGAAACTTGCATCCCTTAGATGTAACAAAGCCTTGCTCATTCAACAGACAAGTCATTTCGGATAATGATTTGCCTTGCATTGATAGTGACCGTAACAGTGCTATCGCTCTCATGTTATTTGGATTGTTATCCGCTTTAGCCTTGTTGGTAATGATACTATGCTGAACAGCTTGTTCAAATTTATTCATCAAGTTCTCTGCTTTGCCAAGTTGTACACCTCTTGCTTTTTTGGCTTGAAGTGATTGTTTGGTTCTCTGACTAATCAGCCCTGCTTCATATTCGGCTATGCTGCTGATGATATGCAGAATTAGTCTGTTGGCTTGTGGAAAGTCACAGAACACAATCTCAACATCACTCTCCAACAGCTTGGAAGTAAACGCTACATTTCTTGATAGTCTATCCAATTTGGCTACAATCAGAATAGAGTTGGTTTTCCTGCACATCGCCAAAGCTGCAAGAAGTTGAGGTCTATTAGATTTCTTCCCACTCTCCGTTTCAATGTACTCAACAAGTATAGGCTGGTTCTTCACATGGTTGTGTATAATCTCTCGTTGTGCTTCTACACCAAGACCTGAGATTTGTTGCTTCATGGTGGATTGCCTTAGATATGCTATGTATGTCTTCATAATTCACAATTATTAATAGTTGGTTACAAATGCTGAACGAACATTCAGCTTATGTAAGTAAGGACACCCAACTTAAAAATTGAATGTCCTTTTCAAGATGATACGCTATAACTGTCCTTCATCAGCAAAGCTATAATATCCTTCATCCGTTAATATGAGGTGGTCTATTACTGTAATCCTCATAAGTCTTGCAGCATCCTTGACCTGTTTAGTAATCTCTATATCCTGTCTACTTGGTTTCATGCTACCGCTTGGGTGGTTATGCGCAAGAATGATAGCTACTGAATTGGTGAGCAATGCGGCTTGTAGAATTACTCTGACATCTACGGTTGTGTCTGTTATTCCTCCCTCTGATATGAGAGTGTAGCCTAAAACTTGGTTGGATTGGTTTAGGAACAGAACTTTGAAATATTCTTTGTAACAGATTGTACCTTCCTTATATGTAGGAAGCAGGTATTTATAAGCGTCTTCTGAACTATATATTTTACTCCGGCTTTTTGATGTGGATTTGTAAGTGAGTTCCACTTCTCCAACAGTATAATCCATGTCTAATATTTTACTATTCATTCTATCAATATTAATGTGGTGGTGGAAGAAAAATTGGACAGTTAAAATGGTCTGTTGCCATATTCATAAACAAGAATTGAATTGCATACTCTATCATAGAATGAGAACCCACAGCAAGTATGGAAGTAGCTTTCATAAACTGCTGCATATTCACCATGCAGCCTGCTGTTCCTATCCAAAAATGAATCAAACTTGTGCAGCCAATATTTAAGTGCTTGCAAGCGTTTGATATATTGCAGATTGTTCTCACAGTAGCATAATTTCTCTTGTAAAGAGGTGATATGATTGATAGCATTTTCAATTTTAGATTTATCCATAATGTCATAGAATTTGTAAAGTGTATAAATAGAAAAGGACACCTAACAAAATAGCTGTCCTTTTGAATATTACCGTCTGTCCTCTTAGATAAAAGGCAGATATGTATCATCCAATGCACCACTTTCAATAATATTTTTGCATAATTCATGTGATGCTTGATTTCTGAGGTCTGTGCCATAATTATCATCGCCTACCATTTTAATGATTGCAACAATGGTTCTCATCAACTCTTGTTGTAGGGTGCGGTGATAGTGACTTACACCTTCAGCAAATCTTTTTGGATTCCAACTCATATCATTAAGCGCACGTTCTAATTCTTGTGCAGCTTTGTATTCACGAGAATTTTGTAATTCCATAATTTATGTAGTTTTAAATAGTTCATAAAATAAAGAAAGGACAACTAACTGAATAGCTGCCCTTTCCTCTGTCAATCAACAATCCACTCAGCCCAAGAACCAAGCGTATTTGTTATCAAGTCCTTGCAGGACATTGTTAATTCCTACACTGACTTCCGTAGCGTTTACGGCTCGTTGCAGATAAGTATCAATGTAGCTTCCCTTGTTAGCTTGCGTCAAAAGGTTGTGGAAATCGAACATTGATATGGCGTTGTCTTTTGCTCCGAACACTTCGTTGTGATAGTAATCTCTGCATATGCTGTTTATCTGACTGTCCGTAATCAGAAGTTTTGGAATAGCTTTCTGCCTTGCAGGTGACAATGCTTGAAACATTCTCATCCGTCCGACAATCTGTGCAAATTGTGTCTCGGACAATGAAGTGTTGGTAAGTGACTGCATCAAGTGGATTTCTTTTGCAGGATTGAAGCTGTGGAACAATTCAAGTACGTTTCTGTAAAGTTCGCTGATATTGGTTACTTCCATATTGAACTTGACACCTTCTCCCGTTAAAATCTGATTGGAACAGATTCTAACTCTCCAGCCTACAAAACAAGAAAATTTTTCCAAGCCTTTGGATGCACGATAAAGGTTGAGGTCTGAATAGTTCCTTACCCCACCGATGCACAGTTCAAGTCTTTGCCCTCTTATCGTTTCGATAATGGTTGGAATGGTAAAGGCAAATGCAAGTCTTTGGTAAAATTGTGTCTTTTCACATTCTAACAGTTCCGATGCTTTCTTGCCCAAACTTTGAGGTGTTCTGCCCCGTACAATGTGTGAAACTCTAATATCCGGCTCGTTCACCCTTTCACCTGCATAGAATGAGCAAGCCGCATCATGCACACATGAAATAAAATCTTGATGTGCGATAGTCAATTCTTGGTTAGCCCAAGTTGGAACGACACATTTGTTTGTAAGCTCGTCCATAGTGATTGCATCTGTGTTTGCTTCCAAAAAGTTCACGCTCGGCTGTACTGTTGGTTCGTCTTGGATAATGGCAGCTTCTTCCGCATACTCGCCTAAGTTAAATCTCGATTGGTTCTGTGCCATGATAGGCATAATTTGTAATGCTTCCATAATGAATTTGAATTAAAAGATTATTGATTGAATGGATTTAACAAGAACAAACCCTAAACACAAGTGAATTTCTTCGCTTGCATCTAAGGCTTGTTCTATGTCTTTCCCTAAATATTCTTTTAAAAGAAATTCGGAGCATTAGTAAAATTCTGGTTGGTTATGGTAATAGTGCATCGTGCCCCCTCTCAAATTAATAAGAATGCTTATTATTATTGATGGTTCGGAACTGTTTCTAAAGCATTCTTTTTTCTTTAGTAACTATGAGGGGGGCTAAAATAGGGGTGTAGTCGCTCGGATACGAAATATCCGGGTGGTTGCGCCCCCGTTGCTTATAGTAAAACTATAAACAGATGTTTAATTGTGTATTCTTCTTTCAGATATATCTTCATCGGTAAGTATATTGGGATAGACATTCTTTATAAATGCAAATGTTGATTCGGGAGTAACGATGAATATTTTCTTATTTTTAAGGTGTATTCCTTTATCATCCCTTTTTATATATCCGCTATCTTCTGCTTGTTTTAAATATCTTGAAACCGAACTTTCACTGATGTTCAATACTCTGGCTAATTCGCTTTGGATATATTGACTGGTATTTGTACCATTCAAACACTTGCATTTTAGTAAGACAAGAAATCCTTTTAATTGGCGAGATATGGGTTCACTGTACAATTTCTTGCTTATAAGGACATAGTGCTCGGTATTCAGTATGTAGCTGCACCTGTCGAAACTACCATATTTACCTTTGATTGGCTGTTTGTCAATCTGAATTAGATTCAAATCCTCAAACTTGTGCAGCCATTTCCTTATCTGGTCGTCATTCTTTATGCCATAGAATTGGGTTAAAGATTCTTGCTTAACGTTTGAAACCATAGTGTAGCAATCCGAACATAAAGCCAAGCAATAGAACAGATACGCTTCCAACAAGTCAAGCTTGCCTGCAATGTTCTCAGTTATTCTTCTGTACGATAATTCTTCTATTCCTGTCATTGGCAACTGGTCTGTTATAGTCTGTGAAATATATTTTCTTTTCTTTTACCAATCTTCTGTACTTGTGGTTGCCAAAATAAGACTTGGCGTCTTTCTGTGTAGTAAAATTCAACCCTGTTGGTAAATGAATAATCATAATGAATAGATTGAGTTTATAAATTATCATCATCTTAATAAATAGGTATTCATGCGACTTGCGGAGCAAGGCGAATGATAGGTAGAGTATTTATGGGCAATAGGTATTTATATATAGGTATTTATAAGTAGCCCACCTGTATGAAAGTTCCACCCTACCTATTTGAAATCTCAATATTTAAGGCTTTAGGTATGTGTCAGCCTAAATATTACTGAGTTAATAAGCCAACTTCTGCAATGCGATATAATAAGTGGTTCTATCATTTTGTTGTTATTTAGACTATAGCATCGGTTATATAATAAAATGGGGGAACAGTTTATAAGCTCCCCCGATTTGAAATGTGATTAGACCTCACAATTCATATAGTCAGTATCTATATATTCTGCACATTGTTGCATGATATGGTATTCTGCATTTTGGGTCTTACATATCTTTGCTTTATAAGAGTTTTCGTCTTTCAGATATATCAAAGAACCGTATGCTTTCTTGATATGAGGTAATAATTCATAGAATTTTCCAAGTGTTTTATATACTGTTTTCATTTCATTCATAATTTCAGAGAAACAGTAAGGATGATGCTCAGGATTAAGATAATCATTTTCTTCAATTTCATATTCTGAACATCTGTATTGGACAATCTTTTCAAAACTCAAGTATTTGTGGTGTGTTTTAACCGGATTGTATATCAACTCCTTTACTAATGCAGGTGTAATATCCATCCAACAGGAAAAATTACTAATGGTATCGTTAAAGGTATCTATTATTTTATTTAATGTGTTAATCTTTTCATTGTACTTTGCTACGTTAAATTTATTCATTATTTTTGTCATAGTTTTTATTATAAGAATTACCATTATTCATCTTGATGTAAACGGTGTAAACCCTGTTATCTTTTTGTCTCTTCTTCTTGATGTAGCCGTTCTGTTTAGCCCAGACTCCGATGCTGATTTTGTTATCATCCACATATCGGGCTATGGCAAGCTCACGAACCTGTGCATAAGTCAGTTCTTGACAAACATTCATTTTAGAGTTATAAAGGTTGTATAAATAAAAGAATCTGAATAGATATACTGTCTTATCTGTATATGAAGTGGAAAAGTTACTCAAAATGGTAGGTTGAAGAAAATAAAATGAGTTTAAAAGCCTCTCATGTACCATACGGGGCACACATGGAAGTGGCTGC